>ERZ1026868.73-NODE-73-length-82730-cov-8.175277_pt1 | contig 82730 bp, 66 predicted proteins | sample MGYA00380164_ERZ1026868 | MGnify/ENA primary metagenome ERZ1026868 (study PRJEB33269, sample SAMEA4719800) | human gut metagenome | biome: human-associated habitat; feature: organic feature; material: feces | place: Cameroon | collected 2013-10 ...
AGGGGCTGCCGGCCCGGACTTTTCAGCCTAGGTTTTTAAACAGCCCCCTTTTATTGTTTGATTTTATTCTTGGATCTTTTTAACGCAGCCCATTTTGGATTCGTGAAGATACCTTTGAAAATCGGAGCTGCTTGAAGAATCCTATAGAAAGGAACAAGGAACATCGAAGCAACAAGGACCTTCTTATTCGTTACAAATAACCGTTTTTTGACACTGAAGTAAGAATAAATCGGCTGAACGAAGAACGGAATAACAAGAGCAACACAGAGCGCAATCACAATGAACCAGACAAACCACCTCAGGTTATAGTTTCCGACTCCGGAAATAACCCTTGTGTGTCCAAGTCCTGTATAAATCAGAGCATAAATGTAGTAAAGCGGAATCCAGATTGCAGCGACTAGGCTTGCCGGAACAATTGCAATATTGCAGTACTGATCAAGATAAGACAGCTTTGTCGAGAAGGGAACATCCTTCTTAAACAGATTCTTGAAGAAGAGCTCAAGGCACTTGAATCCAAGAGTGAAGTAAAGCCGGAAAAGACCATGTCCCATTCTAGCGTTCCGTTTGGCCATTTCTGAGATAGAAGTCGGTTGATCCTCATAGACAACAGCCTGATCAATATATTCGACTTTCTTTCCGTCTTTAATCAAACGGTTCAAAGTAAACTCAATATCATCACTAGAGGACATAGCATCCCAGTCCAAGGCGTACTCCGCCTTGACCCTGCTAGCACAGCCGTTCCTCACACAACCGATATGCCTGGCTGATCTTGCCTTGCAGGCAACCTGATCATCCCGGATGTAATAGAGTCCGTTCCTGCAAGAAACGATATTCTCTGTGAAGTTCTTGCTGTTCTCAAAGGTACGACCAAGTTCAACACCGCTGTCTGCAGCATCATTACAGGCATTGAGATAATTCTTATCGAGCTGATTATCCGCATCAATGAAGCAGAAGCACTCGTATTTGCCTTCGCCTTCTTTCTTCAGTTCCTGCCTGCCATAGTACCTGCAATAAGAAGCTTTCCGGTGTTTCGGATTATCATCGAAGATTTCAATCGCACGTCCACCATGCTGGCGGACAATCTCAGCCGTATTATCCGTGCAGTTATGGCAGAAGACTACCACACGGAACTTATCCTTTGGATAATCCAGTTTCCTGCAGGAGTCCACAGCATCCGCAATGACTTCCGCCTCATTCCGGGCACGGATAATGATGGTAAAGTCGTGGTACTTTTCTGCTTTCTTGTACTTCCGAGGCTTTAAGAACAAAAGACAGCCAAAGAGAAGCTGAAAGAAGAAAGAGCCAAGAATGAAAATCAACCTGACGATGTTTATCCAGAAGAGGACGTTGTTCAGAATACCCATAAAATTATCTCCTTTTATCCTGAATCGTATCTAAATGATCCAGTAGAACCAAATCATGCCGGCGAACAAACTCTACTGCTTCAAACTCCGCTGCATCATCACTGAGCTGATTGGGAGCATGGGCATCGCATCCAAGAATACAAGGTGCTTGATATCTTCCGACCAGAGAGAAAAATTCATCGGTCGGATACCTGTAACGGATTTCGTTTCCGATTTTCGTTCTTCCTTTCCGTATACCGCCCCTATTGACTTCAAGAGGCACGTTATAGGCAATACTCGCTTCAATCAAAGAACAAGATACTTTCTTGCAGTCACTATCAAAATTTTCAATCGAAGCTAAGAAATAATCCGGATGAGCAAAAATCGAGAACCTTCCCGTAGACCTTGCCTTGACAGCAAGATCACGATATTCATAAAGCTGAGATGGATTTGAAATAGAGACAAAACGGGAAAGGATATGATGATGGTCATCCCTCGAGGCATGGTTTCCTAAAATCCTGTAGTCAATGACACCACTATCCAGAAGCTCTTTATAATAAGGAAAATAGCAAAGGAAAGCCTCAGCCTCAAAGCCAAGATAAATATCAAGCCGGTCCTTATATTCTTTTTTCAGATGATTGATAGACTGGCAATAGTCATCAAAAAGAGAGTAGTCTCCTCTCGTATAGGGTTGCGAAAAGCCGGGTAGCCTGATGTGATCAGAGAAACCGAGACGACGGAATCCATGTCCTAAAGCTTCTAGAACATAGTCCTCATCTTCACCCGTTGCGTGTCCGCAACGTTTCGTATGCGTATGATAGTTAGCAGTCAGCATAATAAAAGTCTTGTTTCCTATTTTAAACGAATCGTATTCTATGTTCAACCATCAAGAACATCGGCAGCATGCAAAAGGGCAGCCAATGGCTGCCCATAACCAATTTAAGAAAACTACTCTAATTCAATCGTTGACGGAGGTTTGGAAGTGAAGTCATAGAGGACACGGTTAACACCATGGACTTCGTTTACGATACGATCGACAACCGTCTGAAGAAGGTCGTAAGGAAGCGGATAAGGCTTCGCTGTCCTGAAGTCATCTGTCTGAACAGCACGAAGGCAGATTGCATAATCATAGGTCCGTCCATCTCCCCTGACACCGACAGAACGCCTATTCGTCAAGGCAGCGAAATACTGGGAGATTTGTTTATCAAGTCCAGCTTTCTTGATTTCCTCACGATAAATCAAGTCGGCATCCTGGACAATCTTTACTTTTTCTGGAGTGACTTCACCGATAACACGGATTCCAAGACCCGGTCCTGGGAAAGGCTGACGATAGACAATGCTTTCCGGAAGTCCAAGAAGAAGTCCGACCTCCCGGACTTCATCCTTGAAAAGATTCTTCAAAGGCTCAACAAGTCCTTTAAAGGTCCTGTTCTTCGGAAGACCGCCAACGTTATGATGGGATTTGATCTTAGCTGAGATTCCAAGTCCGGATTCAATGCGATCTGGATAAATCGTCCCCTGAGCAAGGAATTCGCAATCCGATAATTTCTTTGTTTCCTGTTCAAAGACTTCTAGGAAGGTAGCACCGATAATCTTCCGTTTCTTTTCCGGCTCGCTGACTCCTTTGAGCCGTTCAAAGAAAAGGGCACTAGCATCAACCGGAATGAAGTTCAGATTGAATTTGCCTTTTTCACCAAAGGTTGCTTCGACTTCTTCCGGTTCATTTTTACGCCTAAGTCCATGATTGACAAAGACACAGTAGAGATTCTTACCAATGGCCTTAGAGAGAAGAGCAGCGGTAACTGCAGAATCCACACCTCCGGAAAGTCCAAGAATTACCTTCTTGTCCTTCACCTGTTCCCGGATTTCTTTGATGGTTTCATCAATGAAGTTTTCGCTCTTCCAATCCGGAGAACACTGACAAATCTGATAAACAAAGTTTTCAATGACTTTTTGTCCTTCTACAGAATGAGTGACTTCCGGATGGAATTGAGTCGCATAGATATTCAAGGCTTCATTTTCGAAAGATGCATTTGGACAGGTTTTGCTTCGAGAAGTGGAAATAAACCCTTCTGGAAGTTTTGTGACCTGATCCGTATGGGACCTAAACACAGAAGTGTGTTCCTGAACATTTTTAAGAAGGAGAGAAGGCTGTGTTAATTCGATGTCAGTTTTTCCGTATTCGCTCTTGATGGCAGGCTCGACCTTTCCGTTTAACAGATAAGCAATGAGCTGAGCACCATAGCAGATGCCAAGAACAGGCTTTCCAAGAGAGAAAACCTCTTTCGAAATCTTCGGAGATTCTTCCAGATAAACCGAATTCGGGCCTCCTGTGAAAATAATTCCCTTAATCGAGGGATCTTTCAGCTTCTCTAAATCAATCGTATAGGGGAGAACCTCGGAATAGACATGACATTGACGGACTCGTCTTGCAATCAGCTGATTGTACTGACCACCGAAATCAATCACAACAATCTTGTTTGAAGCCATTGTATTTTCCTCACTTGTCTATTATAACGGAAGAAACAGAAAGAAATTCCGAAAACCCGTTTTCAAGAAGAGAAAAGTTTTCTTTTTTCCATATTATCGCTTAAAATAGAGAAGCATATGAACAAAGAAGAACTCATCCAACGGATAGAACAGATTACCGATCGAAAACAGCTTTCTTTCTTCGTCGACGGAGAACCTGCCAGGGACCGATTCAATCATGATGAAAGCGAAAAGAGCGAAGTCATCTTTGACCATGGTTCCAACAGGGCTTTTCTATTATTCAAATGGATATCCTATGGTGTCTTTGCCAAAGCAAGAGGCGCAAATAAGGCAAAGAACATTCTTCCCTTTTATAGCCGAATCTTTGACAAATACGGATTAGAAGAAAAAGTCACGGATGATGCTGTAAAAACAGTCAAAGACTTCCTAATCGGAAACGGAGAAGTCACAAACAGCATGCTTTGCTCCGCAAGGTATCCTTGCTCCCTTCAAGAAGAAATCAACCTCTATTCTGAGGATGAAAAAGAAATCAGGAAAATCTACAGCAAGGAAAAAGAAGTTATCTTCAACCAAGTCAATCTTTTCACACAAGCAAGGTTCCGGTGCTTCCTTCTGAATAAAACACTAGATGCAAACGACATCTGCCCAGACCTCGATAATTTCTCTTCTGGTATCGTCTACTGCCATCATAAAAGGATTATTCCGACCATCAATGGTTCCTATTCCCTTGCCTCCTTCAAGGAAGAAGCCATCAAAGGAATCAAAGAAGCAAGCAACAGCTTCCCTTATGAGAACGTAGAGAAGATCAGGCTCTTCTATCCAAGCGTTGGTCTATCTATCTGCTATTAGCAAAAAAGCAACTTCATTAGAAAAAGAAAAGTCCGGCATTTCACCGGACTTTTTATTTGTCATCGTCTTTTTTATCTTTTGTGAAGTCAAACACGCCACCGATAGGATCTTCGTCCCTGGTGCTCTTCGCTTCTGGTTTCTGAGGATTGTCTTCCGGTTTGTATTCTGGTTTGGTATTTTCCGGATCTGGAGCAAAGGGATTTGACTCATTGAAGGGAGAGTAGAACTCATTGGATCCACTTCCCTGATCGGCTGGAACAAAGCATCCACGCCGTGCGCTCTCTTCTCCATGGATATAGTTTGGATTGCAGTATGTCTGATAGATAGATACTTTCCTAGTCGGCGGCAAGGAGTTCAGAATCCGTTCCTGGCTCTCTTCAATAACAGCATAGGAATTAATCAGAATGAAGACATTCAAGAATAAGAACAGAAGGAATCCGACCCTAGGAGTGATCCTCCTGATCAGAAGAACAAGATTCGAGTTATTGGTTTCGATGTTGCTGACACCGAAGATTGTCAATCCATACACTAAGGCATAAACAACAAGGTAAGGCCAGTTCTTAGTGAAGTATTTTTTCCTGCGGAAGCCGGCAGTGAAGGAAGCAAAGCTGCCTTTGGCAAGGTTTCTCGCCTGACCCGAAGAGATATTCTTATCAATGTCAGGAAGGACAATCGTTGCAACATAGTGATTTGAAAGATTCCTGTCGATATTGAAGAAAAGGTAGAAGATTGGGAGGAAAAAGATAAGAGAAGCAACGATAGAAAGAGGCTGACATAATCCGCCCCTGTTCTGATTAATAACCAAAGTCAGGTTCTGAGCATCACCAGCAGCATACGCTTCTTGAATCGCTTTAAAGGCTGTCTTAGCAGCAGGGAAGCAGTTCAGAAGAGGAACCCTAATAGAATACCTTAAGAAATACCTTATCCTGCCAATGACAAAGCTTCCAATCAAAGAAAAGATGACACCGAAGATTCCAGCCTGGTTTTCCTGGAAGAATGCGCGATATCCGTCTGCATAGCTGAATTTCGGATTACCGATTCCAGAAACAAGACAGCGGATTCTTTTTTCAACAGTGTAGAACATCGGAAGAATGAAATACAGGAAGAAGAAGGAAAGTCCCCTTGTATAGATGGATGCAAACAAAAGTCCGCAAGCTAAGATACAAGGCGGAAGCAAAAGCAGAAGAGCAGAAAAGAGCTCTTTTTTCCTAGCCCGTTTCCGGCGTTTTTCAAATCGTTCCTCAAAATCCTTATCGTTTTCTTTCTTCATTCTGTCAGTGTTCCTTTCTTCTCTGTTTCCTCTTTTCCTTGGTTTGGTCCGAAATGTTCTTCAACTGTTTTGCAATCCGGTCCGTCTGATCATGGCTAATTAAGGAAACTTCATCGGTCTCTGCAATTTTGATTGTCTTTTCTAGATCCTTATAAGGAAGGAACCAGGTTCCCTGCTCTTTCCTTGCAATGCCCTTTGGAACATCAAGGCCATTATTGTAGACAATAACAGAAACAAACCTTTTATCATCCGGGGAACAAGAGCATGCCTGTTCCAGCTTCTTTGTCTTTTCAATCAGAGGCGGAAGCGGATTCTTGACCTTGATATTGGTTTCTTCGTCCTTTTTCAAAAACAGGTAGGGATCCTTGACGTTTCCGTACAAGGCGCCGAAGCCAACAAAAGTCTCAACAATATAGATATATCTGTCACCAAAGAGAATATGCCCAAAAGAAGTCGGATAGGTATCCGAAAGAAGACTTGCCTTCACATCATGAAGAAGAAGAAAGTCATTTTCATCCGCAATATAATTAAGCGTCTTCGCTACTTTCAAATCCAGTTTTTTCTTTTCCCGTGATTTTTCAAAGCAAATACGGAAGAGCCTATAAAGGGAAAAGACAAGGATTAAGAGGGCAAGGACAAGCCTGAGCCATCCGATCATATTATTCCTTGATACAGTCTAAAGCGACTTCCCTCCTGTGAGTAAAGGATTTGACTCTCTCTTCGCTAGTGGTTTCCTGATGGTTGACAAGGGAATCTGAAATCGTCAGGATAGCAAGAGCTTCCTTATGAAGCTGAGCAGCAGTGGAGAAAAGAGCATAAGCTTCCCTTTCGACAGCAAGGATACCCCTATCTGCCCATTTCTGCCAATCGTTGTCATTATAGAAATTGTCAGAAGAAAGAACCTGTCCGACCTTGTAGGCATACTTGTGTTCACGGCAGGACTTTACAGCTTCTTCCAAAACAGGATAGGAAGAAATAGCAGAATAAGTTCCAGTCAAGCCATACTGATGTTGCCAAGCCGAGTTCGTGCTAGCACCCTGAGCAACAACAATATCGAAAAGATTCAAATCTTTGACCGTAGCGCCTGCAGTTCCAATACGGATGATACGTTCCACGCCATAGTCATGGAATAACTCATAGGCATAAATACCAATAGAAGGCATACCCCTGCCAGAACCCCTGACAGAGACTTTCTTTCCTTTATAATAACCCGTATATCCAAACCTATTGCGGACAGTATTGACCTGCTTGACATCCGTTAAGAAGGTCTCAGCGATAAACTTGGCGCGAAGTGGATCGCCAGGCCTTAAAACCGTCTTAGCGAAATCGCCTTTGTTTGCTTCATTGTGTGGTGTAGACATAATATTACCTCCTTTGTCTATCTTTCTGATAAAACCGGATAAATACCCGTTTATCCTCTACCTTAGTGCATTATGGAGAACCTGGGAAAACTCATCGCTTGTAACACGATCCCTGACTCCGCCATGTGCAATACCAATTCGTCCCGTCTCCTCCGAAACAATGATTGTCACAGAATCCGTGACTTCCTGAGAAATACCAAGCGCAGCACGATGACGTGCTCCGAACTTACCTTCAATCACTTTTGTTGATGGCGGATAATAGACGGCTGCAGCAACAATCTTATCTCCGCGGATAATAATGGCACCATCATGAAGACGCGTTCCTTCATAGAAAATCGTCTCAATGATTTCTGGTGTGACGGGGCAATTAATGATGGTTCCGTTCTTCCTATATTCGTTCCTTGGGGTTTTCTTTTCAAAGGTAATCAGAGCACCAGTCTTACTCTGACTTAGCCAGCGGACTGCTTCTGTAACGTTCTTGATTGTCTCTTCATCCGTACCGCTTGTCTGCCTGGAAGAACTCGTGTTTCCTTTTTTCAGAGGGCGAATCAGATACTGGCGGATAATCCCAGTATTCTGGATCCTTGTAATCCTGCAGATAAAGATCATCCTCAGAAGCACCAAGGAAAGGATACCCCTGTTCCGGAACAAACAAGAAGCCGCAAAGCCGAGATCTAAAACAGTAAAAAGAATGAAGACCCGTGCTCTTTTGATTTTGTAGGCGATAAAGAAAGTAGATATAAAAATCAAAACAAGTGAGAGAGCATAAGCGACAATTTTTCCGGTGTTATCTAAGGTAATCAGATTATTTGTTAAGATCAATGTATTCATGAATTAAACCTGCTTCGTTATTAGTATATCCAAGGAAAAAGAATAAAGAAAGAGAATTTCAGATTTCAATATCAGAGCCCTAAGAACCGGAGAATGTTCTCTTTCCTAGGAGTATAGTTTTCAATTGTCTCATCCACATAGGAAGGTGTTAAGAAGGCAGGAGGACAGTTTTTGTCTTTCACTAGAACAATCTTACCTGCCTTTGCACGATAAGCGGACAAAAGTCCGGAAGCCGAATCCTCGAAAATAACGCAGGAAGAAGGATCCAAATGGATTCTTTTTGCAGCAACTTCATAGATTTGAGGATCTGGTTTTCCTCTTTGAAAGCTTCCGTCATCATAGACAATAGCCTCTTTTGGAAAATACTCCAATAGTGGGAATACCTTCCTGTACCATGCCCTATTGCTTTTTTCGGAAGATGTCGCAATCGCCCTAGGAACATGATTCTTTTTCAAGAATTCCAGAAACAGAGTTAACCCAGGGGCAAAATGAAGAAAAGCCGGATCAGAGGAAGCGAGTTTACGATACCTGACCTCTTTCTCATTAGCAATTTCATTCCTTTTCTCCTCTGACAGAGTCGAAGGAGACAAGTAAGAAAGAATCAGATTATTCGGGCGTCCTTGAACATTCTTATCCAAATCCTCATCGGTCAGTTGCTTGTGAAAGTACTCCATCGCAATCCTCTTCCACGCTTTGCAATGAAGAGGAGAGTCAAAGAACCTCGTTCCGTTGAAATCAAAAAGAACACCTTTCATTTTTTCTCCTTCCTGTCTGGAAAACACTTGTCATAAGTGTTCTTCAAATCTTGGTAAGTGACATGCGTATAGATAGAAGTCGTTCGGACCGATTCATGTCCTAAAAACTCCTGTATCACTCTTAAGTCTGCGCCATTGTTCAGAAGCTCTGTTGCAAAGGAATGACGTAGCCTATGAGGATGGACTTTCAAAGTAAATCCGGATTTCTCAGCAGCTTTGGAAACAAGATACTCGAGTCCTCTCTCTGTCAACGGCTCTCCTCTTTGATTCAGGAACAGGATTCCAGAATCCTCTTTCTTGCCAAGGAGCTGACTACGAAGTTCTTTTTCGTATTTTTCAATGGCGGTTAAGCAAATCGAAGAAAAAGGAACCCTGCGGTCTTTCTTTCCTTTTCCTTTGACATGAATCAGTCTTCTTTGTTTGTCCCTATCACTCCTTCTCCTAGAAATCAGTTCACTGGCACGAAGCCCAGAAGCAAAAAGAAGTTCTAAGACCGCTTGATCTCTTAGCGTCCTTCTATCTGTCCGCTTCCTATTGGAATCCAGAAAATCATTGATTTCCTTTTCAGAGAGAAACTCAGGTAATTTCTTTGCTTTTTTCGGAGAGGATATCGTTTCAAAAGGATTATCCTTCCTGCCATGATAAACATGGAGATAGAGATAAAAGTGCCGAAGGGCAGAAAGCTTTCTTTTGATAGAAGAAGAATCCCTGTTCTTCCTCCGTAAGGAAAGAAGATACGTCTGAATCAGCTCTCGGTTCACTTCTTCTTTTTTCTTTCCTTCATCCGAAAGAAAAAGAAGAAAGCTGGCAACATCCTCGCCATAGCTCAGAGCTGTTTTTTCCGAATAACCTTTCAATCCAGTCAGATAGGAGAGAAATCCGCTGAATTCCTCATCCTTGACCTTGCTAATCCTGTTTCCGTTTGTTTCCATAGGTATACTAATAATTTTATCAGAAAGAAAACAAGCAGAGAGAAAAATCCCCCTATCCTATCGGATAAGGGGGACAAGTTATCTACTTTTCTTCTTTATTGTCCTTCTGGTCTTTGGAAGGCACAATATAACGGCACTTCGGATAGTTCGAGCAACCAATAAAGGTCTTACCCCAACGGCTCTTTTTTTCAATCAGATGGCCTTTATGGCAACGCGGACAAAGAGGAGCATCGGCAGGAATCTCAACCGGTTTCTTAGCTCCTTTTTCGACAACGCGGCCTTTGCTATCTTCCCTATAATCGCATTCCGGATAGCCAGAGCAGCCAATGAACTTTCCATAACGTCCTTTGCGGTAAATCAACGGCTTACCGCATTTCGGACAGACTCTGCCTTCCACAACTTTCGGTTCTTCTTTCTCAATGTAGGTGCAGGAAGGATAGTTGGAACAGCCGATGAACTCTCCGTATTTTCCTTTCCGGTAAACAAGGGGAGATCCGCACTTCGGACAGACTCTGCCTTCCACCACCTTCGGTTGAAGTTTTTCCCTGTTCTGCTTAGCAGCATCGAAATACTTCGTGAACTCCGACCAGAAGTCCGAAAGAAGCTTCAAGCGGTCGGTCTTTCCATCCGCGATATTATCCAAGGATGTTTCCCTGTTTGCCGTATAGCTGACATCCCTGTATTTCGGGAAGTTATGAACTAAGGCATCGACTGTGATATCGCCTTGTTCGGTCGGAATCAAAGAACCTTTGACCGACTTGACATACTCACGCTCGATCAAAGTCGAAATCGTCTTAGCATAAGTGGAAGGACGTCCGATTCCGTTCTCCTGCCTGAGTTTGACGATTTTACCTTCATTGTAACGGCTTGGGGCCTTCGTAAAGTGCTGTTCCTTATCCATCTTGACAGAAGTGAAGAGGTCGCCTTCCTTAATGGAACTCGGAATCTTGCTCTCTTTCTTCTTCTCTTCTTCGGTTTCTTCATTATAGATTCGAGTATAGCCATCAAAGAGAGTCTTCGTATTGCTGCAATTGAATCCGTATCCATCGCCTTCTAAGACAAGAGTAATCAGAGCATCAACCTTCGGTGCCCTTAAAGAAGCCACAGCACGGTTATAAATCCTCAGATAGAGTTTGTACTCATCCTCAGTCAGATAAGCATGCCTCTGGCCTGGAGTCAAAGAAAGATCGGTCGGACGGATAGCCTCATGGGCATCCTGAACATTCTTGCTCGACTTCTGGACATGGACACGGCCAAGATATTCCTTGCCGTAGTTCTTCTCAATCCTATCATGAGCAGCTTGGATGAATTCGTCTGCGAGACGGATAGAATCGGTACGCATGTAGGTGATAAGACCCGTTGCCTGTCCCTTGATCTCGACACCCTCATAAAGATGCTGAGCGATGGACTGAGTGTGGTTAGCAGAGAAATGATAACGGGTAAAGGCTTCCTGCTGCCTCGTGGAAGTAATGAACGGAGGACGAGGCTCTTTCTTTACATTGCTGGTCTTTAAAGAAGTTGCTGTATAGTCTTTCGGCAGATTGGCTAAGATCTTCTTCACCTCCTCTTCATTCTTGATAGAAAGCGGTTTTCCCTGATAGGTAGCAAGATTTGCCACAACTTCAGCATCATTCTTATCCTTAAAGGTTCCAGAAATCGTCCAGTATTCCTCAGGAACGAAGTCCTTGATTTCCTTTTCCCGGTCAACAACAAACTTCAGGACAACCGATTGGACACGGCCTCCGGAAGGAGATTTGATTTTCTTCTGCAAAAGATAAGATAAACGGAATCCCATGATTCGATCGATGATACGACGGGTTTCCTGACTTTCAACAAGCGGCCTATCAATCGTACGAGGATTCTCAAGGGCACGGAGAATAGCAGGTTTTGTGATTTCATGAAACTCCAAACGCTTGGTCGTCTGCACATCCAAGCCAAGAACCTGGGCAAGATGCCAGGAAATGGCTTCTCCTTCACGATCAGGGTCGGTTGCGAGATAAACGTCATCGGCTTTCTTAACATCTTCCTTGAGCTCTTTGACTGTTGCCCTTTTATCGCTTGGAATCACATAGGTCGGCTTAAAATCGTTTTCGACGTCAACACCTAAGCCCCTATGTCCAGAGCTGGCTAAATCACGGATATGACCTTTGGAAGCAACGACTTTATAGTCTTTTCCTAAGAATTGTCCGATTGTTTTACTCTTATGCGGTGACTCAACAATTATTAATTTCATATTCTGATTTCTACCCCTGCTTTCAATGCGTTCCTTATTATTATGAGAGAGAGGGTGTTTGTCAAGCACGGATTTTCCCTTAGCTATGCTAAGAATTTTTTCTACTCCATCTCCTTACGATAGCAATCTTTCAGCTGGTCAAGGATATCTTGGCTTGTTAGTACAGCCTGTGCTCCTTCCTGAATAATCGTATTCGTCAAATCATCTCCGGTGATATTACAAGGAAGCGCCATGATTTCCTTGTTCCTATCTAAAGCATAGCGTACCGTCGATTTCGTTCCAGAGCGTCTAGCCGAACCTCCGCCGATAAAAACCACTTCGCTCCTAGCTGCCATTAGCCGGTTACGGAAGAGGAAATTGTCCTGTTTCGGTGCAAGGTTTCCAGGATACTCGCTGATAACAAGCCCTTTACCGCTTTTGCAGTATTCATAAATATCCTTATTCTTATCTGGATAGCAGAAATCAATTCCAGACCCTAGCACAGCAATAACAGGTGCATTCTTCCTCGCTGCCCGCCTGAAGGCCTCATCTAGTCCTGCTGCCCTCCCAGAGACAATCGCTACCTTGTTCTTCCTGACATCCTCGATTTCTTCAATCAGACGAGCACAGGTGTCATGCTGATAGATCGTCGGTTTCCGGGTTCCGACACAAGTCAAACGATAACGTGTCTTCCTTAAAGAAAGGTCTCCATAGTAGTACCTCACCCTTGGAGGATAAGGGCAATTGGTAAAGTAGTCCGGATACTCACAGTCTCCAATCATCAGCCTATTGGCTTTCCTATCGGAAAAAGCTTGGTCGATTTCCTCCTGTGGCCTTGCCTCTTTTTTCGTCCTTTTCTGATACCTCTCGCTCCAATTCCCTTTGCAATGCTTCGATAGAGCAGTCCTGATTTTTCTAGCTCGTAAATCCATTTTTTCTCTCCTCTACCCTATATCGGTGCGGAAAGAGAAAAAATTCCAAAAGAAAATCAGAAAAGCTTCAATTGCTCAATTCCTAAGAACCTATCCTTGACCGGTTCAAAGGAAAGACGATGGACACCTTTGATATAGCCATAGTCTTCAATTGCCTTTAAATGCTGCTTGGTTCCGTATCCTTTATTCTTTTTGAACTGATAGAGCGGATACCGCTTATCCAGTTCAATCCTATAATCGTCTCTTGTAACCTTAGCAAGAATCGAAGCAGCTGCCACATTCAAGGAAGTCGCATCTCCCTTAGGAATCGAAAGGAAAGGAATCTCCGTCGGAAGGTTCCTGTAGTCCGTAATCAGGAAATCCGGAACGATAGTCTTTGAGATTTCTTTCAGGCACTCCCTCCTGCCATAGCGATCTGCTTCCAAAATATTCCTTTCATCGATTGTCTCAACTGGAATCAGTTTCACACAATAGCAGAGTGCTTTCTCTTTGATAATCTTATAAGCTTCCCGTCTCTGTTTATCCGTCAGCTTCTTGCTATCATTAATGAAAGGACAATCAAAATCCTTAGGAAGAATCACCCCTGCACAGCTTAAGGGACCAGCAAGAGGACCTCTGCCAGCTTCATCAAAGCCAGCAATGTATTCTGCCTGATGAATCCTTCTCTCCTGATTATCAAAAACATGCAGAGAGGTTTCCCTGTTATCAAGAACAGGTAGTTTTTTCTTTTTAGTCATCGAGTGACCTTCTTCCTAGAGTGCCAACTTTGAATTCACTGAGAACGAGACTTCTTGCCTTCCTAGTATCCGGTTCTCCTTTCAAAAGAAGGAGCTTACGTGCCAAAGCAATCTTTGCAAAGGTCTCCTCATGAGTGGCTTCAAAGCGAACGCCATAACGTTTCATCAGAGCATCCGGATAATGAGAAGAGAGAAAATCAAGAAGATAATCGCTTAAAGGAACAAGAGGAAGGATGTCCTGCTTAAGAGATCCAAGCAGAGCCAGCTTAGCTACGATTTCCTTATTCTGATAATTTGGTTCAAGAATACCAGGAGAGTCAAAAATATAGACTTTTTCAGAAACATGGATCAGGCTTTCATCTCTGGTTTTGCCCGGTCTGTTCTCAACCGCTGCTTTCTTTTTTCCAGCTAGAGAATTGATGAAGGTGGATTTCCCGACATTCGGAATACCGAGAACCCTGAATCTCTTGCTTGGAAGCGGAAAGCCAAGCTTCTTATATTTTTTATCGTTTTTCGTCTCAACCTTTGAAAGATACCCAAGAAGCTCTTTCCCGGCTCTTGGATTGCGAAGATCATATGAAAAAGGAATTATTCCATTCTGTCTCATCTGATCCCTCTGCTTAGGAAAAATCAAAGGGTCTGCTAAGTCGGCTTTCGAGAAGATATAGACCTTTACTTTGTCTGCTGTCCTCTGATCCAGATAGTCCGGAAAGGAGGAAAAAGGGGCTCTGGCATCGCCAATTTCGATAACTCCATCACAAAGCTGAAGCTTCTCGCGCCTCGCTCGAAGAGCCTTTTGCCTATGCCCTGGAAACCAATGAATATCGTTAATGCTAGCCATAACACAATTTACCTGTAATTATTATACGCAAAAGCGATAAAACTTGTATTTTTTCACTTTACTTATAGAATTAATATGTTAAACTAAGACAGAAGGAAAAACCTTGTTTCACCATAAACAAGGCAAGGACCGAAAAGAAAGGGCTAGTAAAATGAAGTTAAAAGAAAATCTCCGTTATCTCCGCAAACGTGCTGGAAGGACTCAGGAACAGCTCGGTAAGAAGAGGCATGTCCATCAGTACAACATCTCCGACTATGAAATCGGACGTATCGAACCGAACATCAAGACTCTTAGGAAATACTCCGAGATTTTCGATGTTTCCATCGATTATATCGTCGGAAATAAGCCGCATCGCAACAAGCTTCGCGGTGATGGAGTCGCCAAAGAAATTCCGGCAGCTGTTGTTCTCCCTGAAGAAGAATCCGCTGAAGAAGAAGTCAAGGAAGAGAAGTAAAAACACTTTTTCTTCTAGGATTACAAGCACAAAGCACTATGAAAAGGCAGCCTTAAAAAGGCTGCTTTTTTTCTTGCTTAAACGTTTTCCTGCATTTTAGTAATGGCTAGAATACTTTGTATACTTCTCAAAACTCAATCATAGTTCCAGAGGGAGAAAACCAAGGCACACGAAAAGGCACAGTCAGAACCTGTCATTTTTGAAATGTAATTTTCAAATAACAGGCATCTATTCCATCTTCCTGCATTCTTTTAAGTAATTCTTAGCCTGATTCTGATCTAGATTCAAAGTAGCTGCCATCTCATCGGAAAGCAGATTCAAGATATGGTCGAGTAAGGTCCGGTCAAAGTCTGAAAAAGACTTCTTGAGAGCTTTTCTTTCTTCCCGATAGAGTAGAAGACTCTTCCTTGCCCGGATAAGCTCCAGAGGGCTTTTTGAGTGCATTACTTTTTCAAAATACATCTTCCGTTCTCTGGGAGATTGAAAACACACCGTTTCTATCTCAGGATAGGATTTCCTTAGTCCCCTAGCTTCCTCTTTGGTCCTAATATTCCGAATCAATTCGCTTGCGTTATCACTTGGAACATAGGATCGATAGCGGAAGTCACTCTCAAAACAGGGACGTAAGGAAAGATACTGACTCCTTCCAGAACCAAAATCTTTATCCGAGATGGATTCCACAACAAAAACCTTGCCATTCTGATCAACTACCTTTTGTCCAATTGTAAACATCCGTTTCCTCCTTGTCCTGCCTATCTTGCAGAGACTGAATTCACGGTCGAAAGATGATGCGAATAGAGATTTGCATTCTTCCTGAAATCACTATTATTTTATCATTTTTAGCAAAATATCGTAAGCTTTCACTAGCCATAGTCAAAAAGAAAAGCACAACTTTTATCGTGCCTAGAATGGTATAGGAGTAACTGATTTTATAAACCTACTCTAACTTATAAACATCACGGCTATGACCTTTTATCACGAAAAGAATCAGCTGATTTTCTTTAGGCACAGAAGTCTCAAATCACCGATTCGATTAACGCCATTAGCCAGCCTTTTTTCTAACAAGAGGTGTGTCTATGAATCTAGGATTATCCGTCGTTACAAGTGCTTTCGAATCCAGGCATCTATCAACTTTTAGATATGTTTATCAAATTTTCCGAATTCTTTAAACGCGTCATCTGAAAATCCAATTTTATAAGCCCTATGTTTTTCTCCGTTCATTCAAAGAATGCGTCTTAGGATTCTTATTGAGCTTCTCCACTTCTTCAGCCATTTTTGATCACCTCAAGTTTTATTACAGGAATCACCGGAAATGTAGTCCGTATTTGATGCTAAAGAAAAACACGGATTTCTCCGTGTTATTTCCGATGGCGGAGTGAGAGAGATTTGAACTCTCGCAGGGATTACTCCCTCTAAGTCCTTAGCAGGGACTCCTCTTAACCACTTGAGTATCACTCCAATAGGTGCTAGATAATTATCTAATTTTCCTTAAGGATAGTCAAGAAAAAGGACAAAAAAGTTCTGCCTGCCAGGCATAACCGGCAGGCAGAACAAAGACTTAGATTGAAACGACTAGGCTTTCTTGTAGATAGCTAACGGATAGTTAGCATTGTTGGATGAAGCACCTTGGAATTCAGCAGTTCCTTTGAAAACCGTTCCAGTGACGAAGACACCATTGGTATTCTTAACAGTGAGAACGCCTTTATCATCAAAGGAAACAGAGAAGAGAGAGGTTTTGGCATCTTTCTTGTCAGCAATTAAGGTGTTGTAATGGCTTCCGCTAACTGCAGAATTTAAATACTTTCCGTTATCAGCATGAAAGTAGTAGGAATCTGCAGCAGTTCCAGCCTCTAAAGTAAGGACAGAGGCACCTTTGACATCCGTAATCTTATTGTCGCTGACTGCAACCTCTACTGCCTTTAAATACCAATTCTGTGCAAGAGTTTCAGCAGCGAAGGCATAGGTCTTTCCACCATTGGAGAAGGTAAGAAGGACTTCATCGTTAGCCTTAATATCAGCAGTAGAAGAAATCTTGGAGTAAGAAGCAGGAACAGCAACAGTAACAGCAATATCCTTGGAGAAGAGGACCTTGGCTTCTTTTCCGTCTTTGGCAGGAGCAGTAATCTTAGCAGTAACCTTGGCAGAACCAACATTGACACCTGTGAGCTTCAGCCTAGATTTGCTGTTTCCAGCAGTATCCGGTTCGGAAGAGGTCTTCTCAGCTTTGACGATGGTCTCATCGGAAGATGTGAAGGAAACCATGTTGACATAGTCGCTGCCCGTCAAACCGATAGAGTCTGCATCCGAGACAGTGAACTTATATTCAAGTTCAGAGGATAATCCAGGGTTGACAGTAACTCCATTAGCATAATAGTCAGAAGCGAACTTGACACGGGTCTGAGTGATTTCAGAAGCAGAGGTGATGAAGAACTTGTTGGCCTGATATCCCCAATCGAATCCGATGAAGAAACCAGTAACAGTGTAGCGGTTGCCAACTTCGATGGTCGGAATAGAAGTATAGGCAATATTCTTAGCATCAGAAGCTTCAGCGCCATCTAAGGCAAGAACAAGGTTATTCTTGTTATTGGTAGTGACAGTGGTCTTCCAAGTATAGAGTTTAACTTCAGAAACAGGGGTGGCATCGGCAGTGTTATCTTCCTTGTTAAAAGCCTTGACATAGCTGTTGCCCTTTTCTTTTGTCCATTCTTCGGCTTTGCCGATGTTAACAACCGGCTTACCAGCTTCCGTGGAATCAAAGACATAGACCTGATCTGCAGTAACTCTGTAGAACTCAGTCCTTCCTTTGTCGATGTTAAGAGAAGCGATGATTTCGATATAATCATTGCTCTTTAAGCTCGGAGCAGCCTTGGAGTCGAATTCCGCATAGATACTTCCAGTTTCATCCGAAAGGATTGCACCTTTGGAAGAAACAGAAGAAACAATCGCTTTGACACGGACTTCTGCTTTGTCGGTGTTCAGCTGATTAATCTTCTTGACAGCATGAGCAGCCACAATAGTGATGTTGACTTCAGCAGAGGTCTCGCCGACAGTTGCCGTGATCTTGACAGTTCCTTCAGCAACGGCAGTGACAACACCATTAGCATCAACGGTGGCCTTAGTCACATCGGAAGAAGCCCAAGTGATAATGTTGACGTTCTTATCCTTATCAGCCTGAGATAAGATATAGGAAGCAGATAACTTACGGGTGTTACCAACATCGAAAGTCAGAGCAGAGGCAGAAACACGGACAATGGTCTTAGGCGGAATGGTTTCCACAACCTTGGTCCTATAGAACTGAACATAAGAGCTGTTCTTGCTTCCCTGCCAGACGCCTTCAACCGTATAGTAATTGCCGAGAACAATGTTGAAATCAGAAGCATTGCTGGGTTCAAGAAGAATTTCAGAACCATCAAGGTTGAAGCAAACAAAGTTTCCGCTCTTTGTAGCAGTTGCAGACCATTTGTAGGAACGCCTATAACCCCTAGTTCCCTTGTCACTGGCATTTGCTAATTTAGAAGCGACATCTTTCGTTAATTCAATCGGATCTTTTCCAAACGGGTTTTTGACCTTATAACCAATTTTCGTAATAGAAATGCTTCCGCTGAATTCAAGGACCTTTGCATAGGCAACAACCTTACCAGTGACTTTGACAACATCACCAACAGCATAGTTAGTCGAAGTATAGACTTCAATAGCGGCTGTTTCATCAGCAATGATGAAGAATTTAGGAGCTTTGACTAAAATCTGGCCACGGACAGTTGCGCTGCTGACAGCCTTAGTAATCGTGTTAATAGCCTGGGCCTTAGCAACACTCTTGCTGACCTTGATGGAAATCTTGGCGCCTTCCTTGCTGTTGCTCTTCAGCTTAGCTTCGATAACAACAGTTCCCTCAGCAACACCTTTGACTACGCCGTTCTCGACAGTAGCCTTAGTAGCATCTGAAGAAGTCCATTCATAGTCTGCAGCATTCGTATCTTCACCATCGACACCAATGTTCCTTTCCTGATTGATACCGACTTCCGTATCTTCCGGAACTAAGGTAATCTTCTTTCCGACATAGAAGGAAACAGAATCGGATTTTCCACCGCCAGAAACAGTGATGGTAACTTCACCGGCACCGACAGGAGAAACATACCTGCCAATCACCTTGGCAGCATTCTCATTCGAAGACTTAATAGTGATCTTCTTTTCGTTGATTAAGGAAGCAACATTCTTTCCGTCATCAATAGCAATATCAAGTTTGATGTTGTTATCGCCGACATAGATATAATCGGCAAAAGCTTCCTTGTTAGCAATCTGAAGCTGAGAAAGTGCAAACGGAGCTTCGGTTACCGGAGCACTCGGCTGTTCCGTTGGCTTTACAGAATCCGAAGTTTTGTTGTTGCATGCTGCTAAAGAGACACCAGCAATCAACGTAAGAAGACTTACCAGAATTTTCTTTTTCATAATGAACCTCCCTTTTCTGTGTCTTTTCTGAAAAAGTAATGAATCATCTACTGATGGAAAACGTCATCGTTGATGTCTTTTAGAAGGCTTTCGTAGTTTTTCTTCTTACGTAATCCAAGAACCGTAAGCACGATACCGGACAAAAGAAGAATTGCAGCAAGTCCGAAACAAACCCTAGAGACAGAGAATTCCGGACATGTCGTAACTAATTTGAAGTTCTGAGCAGGCTTACGTGCAAGAAGGAAGAAGATAATTGCTAGAACTGCCAGAATTCCTCCGATAGAAGTGAAGGACCTGCCATAAGCGAACTGGTTCCGGGCAATCTGGATTTCAGCATGTCCAGCAGCCGAGAGGGATTTCCTCTCGACGCTGTCAAGATGCTTATGAATCAGATGGCCACAGCGAGGACAGACATAGTTGACAGAAGTATTTTCATCGATGTCTTCGCTCCTCGCTAAGGAGATTTTCTTTTTCTCAAGTTTCTCCTCGTCGATTTTCTTTCCGCAGTGTGAGCAATACATCGGTTATTTGACCTCCGTGAATTCGCTGTTGTTACGACAGACAATCTGATAGGAGATCTTGCTCGTAGACTTATGGTAAGAATAGATGCCTTTCAGATTGAAGGTCTTTCCGACAAACTGATCCGGAGAGCTATAAGTAGAGCCTGCTTCATTGGTGTAAACAAACGGAAGATAGACAGAAAATCCAAGAGAATTGCCAAGATTGTTTTTAACAGTAAGCGTCCAGTTTCCGCTGTCATCCTTATAAGCATCTGCAACCTGAACAGGGTCTTCTACATCAACACGGGAGTAGAGATACTCGAAGTTCTGGCTCTCCCTGTCATTTTGAATCTGGCTTGTTGTCTTTTCAAACGTATGCGGATAATGCTCGATATCGGTTGGATCATTGTTATCTTCTGCACTGATGATGACCTTAGCATCATCTTCACTCTTAGCAGAATATTTGAAGCTTCCGCCAGATGCCTGGAAACCGAACGTCTCGCTATCCGTCGCAACACCACAGACCTGGAGATAAGCACCCGTCTTTGTGAATTTTGTCGGAATAGCAGACATTCCCGTATAGAAATTAAGGCCGGCATATTCGCCATAATCGTATTTGCCACCATCTTCTTTGGAGAAATACTCCGTCAGATACAAGGTATTGTCCGCATAAGAGGTAACCGTTGCAGTGAAACGGATATTCTTACCGGCAAACGAATTTGTTCGGGATGGATCTTTAAGGCATGCCTCGATTTCGCGTTTGACTTCAAGAAGAGAGACATCTTCATAGGCTCCGTAGTTGAATAACGGATCTGGTTTATCTGAGAACAGATTCAATTTCAGGTTACGAGCCTGTTTTTCAGCATCATAGAAGACCTTGGAAATCTCATCGCCAAGATTTGCGACATTCTTGACGTTCGACCAGCCTTCCTGAACAAGAAGAAGATTCAACCTCTCCCTCTCATCCATCGTAGCGTTCTTCTTTGAAGTGTTGATCCAAACGCAGCAGACATAACGGCTGCCAGTGGAATCCACCTGAGGAACACCATCGGTTAAGGAATCAGAAGAAATGACAATCGTTCCATTCTTATTGGCTTCTTTGAGTTTCTCGGTTGTGAAGTTGCTGGCTCCTTTGCCATATGGCTGGATTTTACCAGTAGACTCGGGAGTGTCGATACCAAAGAAACGGGCTTTGATGACAGTGCTTTTATCCTGAAGATAGAAGTGAGCGGTATCGCCATCAATCGGAGTCTTCAGTGTAACTTGTTCGATACCATCGGTTAAGAAGTTCTTGTTCTTATACTCACGCCTAAGGGGAACCTTGGCAGCATAATCGATTTTTTCGCCAGTTGGAACGTCTTCCGTCGGTTTCTCAATATTTTCCGTCGGATTCTCAAGAATCGAATCAGAAGTTTTGTTTCCTTGGCAGGAAGCCAAAGAGAGAAGCAAAGGAAGGAGAAGGATTAATTTTAGATTCTTCATATCTACCTCGATAATTTAGTCTGGTTCTCCGCATCTGCGAAGGCACCATCAATGGTTTTCTTACCCCTTAACGCCTGAACCATCAAGCCTTTGACTTCTTCACGGGCCTTTGCAGAGCCTTTGAAGCAAGGAGTATTCAAGTAGTGGCCGCCAATCTTTTCTTTGACAACCTTCTGAACTGCGCCGAGCGTCTCACCTTCGTTGCAGAAGTCGATGAATTCTTCGCTTTGATAGCAGGATTCCCGAACCGGAGAGTAACCTTGAGAATAATAGATAGCAAGTTCAAGGTTGACCGTAGCGGAAGTCAGATATTTGAGGAACTTCCAAGCATACTTGACTTTCCTTCCATCCTCATCGTCCTTGGTCTTAAGAAGAGTCAGAGTAACACCCTGGGTAATATATTGTGGATTGTTATTGGCATAAGGGACTTTCGCAACGCCGACCGTGAAATTATCACCAGAAGGAATTGTGTATCCAGAGCCTCCGGAAGAGCCGATGTTGAAGAGAACTTCTCCTGTTTTGAAAAGATCCGATCCGTATTTGTTTTCGTTCGTACCCTTTGTGCAGAAGACTTTGTTATCATAGTCAGCCTTCAAATCCGTTACAAAGGCCTTTGCCTGAGTGTTATTGAACTCAATTTTTCCTTTTCCGTTCTCGATAGAGGTATAAGGAATATTCCGCTGATAGCATTGAGAGATGAAGAAGTTGTCATCCGAATCATAGCAGAAAGGATACTGGAGATTGTCGCCTGTTTTTCCTTTGTAGGTACCATTCTTGATATTCTTTGCTACATAGCGGCAGAAGTTCCTGAACTTATCGTAGGATAAGTCATCCCTAAAGGAGAGGAGTTGATCCGAGTTCCTTCCAAGATGTTCGTCTTGGTTGTACTGGTTGAGGATATTCGCCGTAAGTTCCTTGTTGTAGAAGATAACTTCCGTCGACTTAAGAACCGGAAGAGAATACCTTCCTTCCCGGATGTAGTGCTGCCCCTCATCATAGAAGGCTGGAAGGAAGTCTGAGGCTTCGCCATCACCGATATAGCTTTCCTTGCCAAAGCCGATTTTCTCATCGGTAGCAAGTTCTGCTAAATTGACGACATATTTGCCAGGAACACTCTCTGCAGCAATATAATCCGCAACATGATCTGGATAAGCAACGGCAATGGTCGGGAAGTCACCCGTATTGAAGCCGCTCACGATTTTATTGTGGATATCTACATAGGAACCTTGATAGGCATCCTGGCCGGCATTGATAGAAATATCAACGCCTTCGTTTTCTTTTACAAGCTTTGCAAACTCATCCGCTTTTTTCTGGAATTCATCCTGAAGGGTAGCGCCAAAGGTATGCCACCTGTTAATCTGGATGGTTCCTTTGGATGAATTCTGACTGTTTCCGTTTCCGGAAGAAGCTCCGCTGGTAGCGGAGCTGTCATTTCCAGAACAGGATACCCTTGAACCCAAAAGGATGGGAAGAAGGGCAAGAATTTTGATTTTCTGTTTCATCGTAGGTCTCCTTTCAGGCAGAAAGACAATCTTGATTATTTAACGGCAAGTAAGCAAGCGTTATAAGCATCATCGAAGAGCTTATTGAGTTCTGCCTGATATTCGGCACCGGTCTTTGTAGAGGTGAGAGCGTTGGTAAGGACACCGGAAACCTGAGTACGAGCAGTGGAGGATCCTAAGAAAGCAGGAGAAACGTATAAGGAATTCAGAACCTTCTCATCGGTGGAATAAGTCCTGTTACGGGCCAAAAGCCTATCCAAGGTGTTGAGATCTTTTCCACGGGTGGTTGCGGCTTCCTGATAATCTTCGCTTTCGGTGACGGATTTACGGATGCCCATATAACCAGAGTTGATTGCCCAGTCTAAGCAGTTCTCTTTGTTGGTGATGGTCTTGTATAAGAGCCAAGAAGCAAGTCTACGGTTCTCATCGTCATGATCAAGGATGGTAAGAGACGGACCCTGGTTGATGATGGCAAGGTCTTTTCCTTGAGCATGCGGAATCGGAGCAACACCGACATCCATCGGGTTAGCAGCAGAGAACTGATACTTGTAACCGCCGGTAGAACCGACAGAGAAGAGCGTATTCTGAGTATTGAAGTAAGCGTTGGTGTAGTTGCCTTCGGCAAGACCCTTGGTGATGAGATATCCTTTTTCCTTATATTCATGGAACTGAGTAAGGAGAGCCATCCTCTTTTTCTTGTTTTCGCCTTCGCCGAAATCGAAATGACCTTTTCCATCAGCACCGATAGAGGTATAGCCGATACCATACTGCTTGGCTAAGGTGATGAAGAGGTTATCATCAGAATCATAGGCAAAGACAGCGTGATATTTGTCGTCGCTCTTTAAGATCTTCTTATCATCCGGAAGCTGGGAATTGTATTTGATTAAAGCCGGGCTGAGCTTTCCAAAGAGTTCTTCCCAGGTAAGATCATTGAAATAAGCTTCATCAAGGGATTTTCCGCCGTTGATCGTAGGATCAATGGAGTGAAGGTCAAGTCCGACTAAGACACCTTTGTTGTAATACCTAGCTTCGGTGGATTTGCAATAAGGAACGGAATAGGTACCATCGACAGCATAAGCGCTTCCTTCTTCTAAGAAGGCAGGATAGATGTCGTCTTTGTCTTCCTGTGTCCAACCATAGGTCGGATTCTTGATATAAGGATCAAGATTGACAGCCTTGCCATAGTTGATGTACTCAGCAACATGGTCTGGATAGCACTGGACCCTGTCCGGATAATCACCAGTAGCAAGCTTGGTGACAACAGCGCTCTTTAATTCGTTGTAGCCCATACCAGTCTGGATGGTATTGGTAACAGTGACATTCGGTTCAAGCTTCCTGAATTCATCGATATAGCTCTGAAGCTGAGCCTGATTGTTCTGTCCAGTGATAGACCATAATTCGATGGTGGTCTTTTCCTTGATTTGCGGAACGTATTCGCCGCTCGGATTGGAGTTCGAGACATCCGGTACAACAGGGCTTGGCTCGTTGCTCGGTTTAGCTGCTCCGGAATCAGAAGAGCCATTGTTACAACCAGTAAGAAGCAGAGGTAATAAGAACAGAACAGATAATTTCTTTTTCATCAGATCAATCCTCCTTTTAATTTATATTGTTTGATCTTGAAGACAGATTTAGCCTTTAATACCAGCACGGCCAACACCGCGCCTGATATATTTACGGAAGACAACGAAGAGAAGGAACAGAGGAACTGTAACAAATACCGTAGCTGCCATCTGGTATCCATAGCTTGTCCTTCCAGTATCGACATCGGTGAATGCCGATCCACGGAGACCATTGGATATCAAGCGGAAATCGGATTTCGAAGTGACAAGGTTCGGCCAGACGTAGGAGTTCCAGGTACCCATGAACTTAAGAATCGTGATGGAGATAATAGTCGGAAGTGCAAGAGGAACCCTGACTTTCCATAAGAACGACCAATCGGATTTGCCATCGACTTTTGCAGAGAGATAGAGTTCGTTCGGAATCTGTTTGAAGTTCTGACGTAATAGGTAGATATAGAAGACAGAAATCCAGAACGGAACAATCCTAGCGAGATACGCATCTAATCTTGTCTGTCCGGTGCCTGTCCAGCCAAAGGAAGCAACTGTGATGTAGTTCGAGATGACCATCATCTCACCCGGGATCATCCTAGTCCTTAAGAAGACCCTGAAGACAGCATCTCGTCCTTTGAAGTTCAGACGGGCAAAGGCAAAGGCGCCAAGAATCGTCGTAATCAAAGTACCAAGCGTAGAGAAGACGGCAACGACGAGCGTATTGACAAGATATTTGGAGAAATCGAATTTGTCTAAGGCATAAACGTAGTTCGACCACCTGATGATTGTCGGATAGAAGGTCTGCTTCGAAGCGATGACTTCGCTATTTGACTTCAGCGAGGTGATGATCCTCCAGTAGAAGGGGAAGATCCTCAATAAGGCTAAGAAGCCGATGATGATATAAAGAAGAGTAATCGAAGCGATGTGTCCGATTTTCTGACGGCGACGGATTGTCTCAACCGTAGCACCGGATTCCTCTAAAGAGAGTTCGATTTCCGGTTTGACTTTGGATTTCTCGAAGCTAGGATAAGAGTTTTTTTCGATTGCAGTGTTTTCCATGACTCAAGACCTCCTTAGTAGTGGACCTTCTTCTTACTGACTGCAAGCTGCAGGACAGTGAAGACAAGGATGATGACGAAGAGGAAGACGGCAGCGGCAGCAGCATAGGTGACATGGTCACCGATGTTGTTATAGATGTAGTAGACGATGGTGTACCTGTTGTAACTTCCGCTTGTCGTTCCAGGTCCGTTGAATAAACCGACGATAGCAGTGTATTCCTTGAAGGCACCGATGAAGGAAGTGACAATGATGTAGAGAATCTGCGGAGACCTTAACGGAACTGTAATCTTCCAGAGAATCTTTGCGGAGCTTGCACCATCGACCTTGGCAGCGTTGTAGTACTGCTTATCGATGTTCTGAAGTCCGGAGAGGAAGATCAGAATCTTAAACGGAAGCGAAGACCAGATGATATAGAAGCAGAGAGGAAGCCTTGCATGAAGACGGTCTGCACCATAGATCCAGTTCGTTTCCGTATGGAAGATATAGTTGATGATACCGTTCTTATCAAAGATAACGGCGAAGACCATACCGATTGCAATGGCGTTTGTGACATAAGGAAGGAAGAACACCGTCTGAAGGAATTTCTTGAAGAAGGGAAGAGCATTCAATCCGACACTGATTAGCAATGCAATCAAGGTAGCAAGAGGAACCGTGACTAAGACAATAATGAAGGTGTTCGGAATAGCGTAGCGGGAGAAGTTGACTTCCTGACCGCCATTTTCAAGTTTCCTTCCGAAGATAGCACCGAAGTTTTCCCAAGTGAATCCTTTGTTCGTGCCATCAATCTGGTTGTAGTCTTTCCTGAAGGAAATCGCAATCGTATTAATCAAAGGATAAAGAAGGAAGATAACAAGTAAGACAATAACCGGGGCAAGGTAGAGCCAGCCTTTCCAATTGTTCTGGCTGGCAACGTCTTCGATTCCGGTTACCTTATACGGCTTCTGATTTTTCTTTTTTGGCTTGACTAAGCGGATAACGGTATTGCTTTCTTCCTGATAGCCTTCCGAATAATCCGGACGGGCATCGAAGAAATCGTTATGCGCAGTCAGGCTCTTTTCCTGGCGGAGCGTATCAGGCATTTTCGCTCTCCCATTCCCTAGGAATCCGTTCCTCGGTTGTCTTATCGAAAATGAAGCACTTGTTCGGTTTCACCTTGAAGAAGCAATCTGGATTGACTTTTGCTTCGCTTGGAACAATCGCCTTGAACGTTTCCTTCCTGCAGCTAGGATTCTTAGCAACGACGAATAAGTCACGGCCTAAGACCTGCCTCCTCTCCCTCTTAGAAGAGAAGCCAAGTCCTTCCTTGTTTTCTAAGGAAATCCTTCCTTCTGGACGGATGGCAATCGTGACATCCTGATCCTTGACTTCATTCTTGAAGGAGAGAATCTTCTCTTCTCCGATATAAACGCCATGATCATGGAGCTTGCCGGTAAAGACATTAATCGGAGGATTGCCTAAGAACTGTGCGACAAAGAGATTGACTGGGGAATTATAAACATCCTGAGGTGCACCAATCTGCTGTTCTTCGCCGTTTTTCCTAACGACGATCCTGTCGCAGATAGACCTAGCCTCTTCCTGATCGTGAGTAACAAAGACCCTGGTGATTCCAGTTTCACGCTGGATACGTTTGATTTCTTCACGGGTCTGAAGACGTAGACGGGCATCCAAGTTGGAGAGCGGCTCATCAAGAAGAAGCCTCTTTGGTTTCTTAACCAAAGCACGGGCGATAGCAACACGCTGCTGCTGACCGCCAGAGAGCTGACTCGGCTTACGATCGAGGTATTCATCGACCTGGACAAGCTTAGCAGTCTCATAGACAATCTCAGCACGTTCCGACTTTGTCAAAGAACGATGGGTAATAGCTGTCTTCCTTTCCGTCTTAACATCCGCTAAGCCAAGAGAAGAAGTCAGGAATTCGACGCCTTCCTTGCTCTTATCTTCCGTTGTGTGGACAAGAATGAGGAAGATATAAAGCTGTTCATCCTGATAATAGAGTTTCAGATCAGAGAAGCGGAAGCCTTTCTGATGAAGGGTCTTCTTGATAGAAGAAGTGAATTTCTGATCATTGACAGAAGTAATAGAGAAGCTTGTGCTAGCAAAAGCAACAGCAGAAGAAATCTTATCTTCCCTTTCCTTGCGCTTAGAAGAGAGCCTGCCTGTAATACGGGCGATAAGCTCATATCCGCTCTTTGCCTTCCTGATAGAGACAGCTTCGACATGTCCGTAATCTTTTCCGATATTGCGGATGGCTTTGATTGTGTCATCCCTCTTATCTGTCGTGAAGTCACGTGGAAGCTTGCCTAAGAAGTTCAATGAAATCTTCTCGAGTTCCAGTCCCTGAGTGACTTTGGCACGGATCTTTGTATCATAGAGAGCCTCACTCGACTGGACTTCCTTTTCATCTGTCTTCGTCCTAGGAATGACCTCGCAAGCATGAGAAGCAAAGAGTTCTTTCAACTCACGGGCAACATTCTTCAGATGGAAAACAAGAACCAGTTCTTTTCCTTCGTAATTAGAAGCAACATTCTTGTCTTTGTTCTTAGAAACATCATTGCCATCGAGCTTCCTCTCAAGGATGAAGTTCTTCATAGTAAAGCCGATTCGCTTTGCTAAAGAGAAGAAGGATTCACGGATGCCTTCGATACGGTCCTTCTTCGTCCTCTTGTAGGAGTAGGTCAAATCAAAATCGAAGAAGGTAACAAGCGGAACTTCAACCTTTAAGTTTGTAAGCGGAAATTCGATGTTCTTGAAGATGGTCCTATGCGGATAAAGAGCATAGTTCTGGAAGACCAAACCAATACCACGTTTTTCTGGGGAAAGGTTCGTGACTTCCTGATCACCGAACCAGACTTCGCCAGAAGTTGGCTTCAGTAATCCAGAAATCCTGTATAAAGTCGTAGACTTACCGCAGCCTGAAGGGCCAAGAAGTCCTACAAGCTTTCCATCCGGGACAACGAAATCAAGGTTATTCACGGCAATCGTGTCGTGAATGTTCTTTTTCGCATTGCCGGCAAAGATTTTCGTCAGGTTCTTGAGTTTGATTTCCATAATCTATCTCCTATTTGGTTCCGTCATCGCTTGCCCTGTCGTCAAGTTTCAGTCTTTCCTGTTCTTTTCGCTGTTTCCAGTTCTTGAAGGCAGTAATACCGGATTTAATGAAGAATCCGATTGCGAAGATAGAAAGGATAGAGAGAACAACAATGAAGTTATCGACAGGGTTATAAACCGTCATCGTATTATTGAATTGGTTCGCACGCAGTAAGATGAAGAATACATCGAAGAGGAAGACGCCAAGAGAAACAGAGACAAGGATAGAACGGAAGAGGAAGCGTTTGTTATTGACGCGTCGGAACTCATCATTGCGGAACTTGTTCTTTTCGTAGAAGAAGAGTCCAGTGGCAAGGCCTCCGAAGATAACAAGATAGAGAACGATGGACAGAATCGTAATCCTAGTGAAGTTATGTTCTTTAATGTCATTCCTCTCGTGTTTCAGAGGATCTCCGGAATAGAAGGTCAGACGTCCGACACGGGCTTTATACTCCGTAGAGTTAATATCCTTCTCGGAAGAAGTATAACGAAGCTTCCTTGAGAAACCGATATAGGCTAAGGAGAAGTATTCGATTTCGCCTTCTGGAAGGTCTTTGAAGAGAATGCAATATTTCTGCTTTCCGTTCTTAAGAAGCATCGTCGAGCCGAGAGAGCCTTCCCTAGCGCCCCGTTCAACCGTCTCACCATTCTTTAATGTAATCTGGAACACAGCGTCTTTCAGAGAAGGAATCGTATCGTAGAAATAAACTTCTCCGCTATCGATCTTAGCTTTCCATTTCTTATAAGCAGAAGCTTTCAGTTCACCATAGCGGCTTTCCCTGTCATTCGTAATGGTCAGAGAAAAAGCAGAATATTTTCCAAATGTGGAGATTTCCTCGATGGAGCCATACAAGTTCTCACCGAGTTCCACATTGTTCTTAGCAGCACGTTCAATCGTGGTGTCTTTTCCGTCGTAATAATATTTCTTATCTAAAACAGGCACAAAGCCTTGATTGCTCTGACGCTCAGCAAGATAAATATTGAAATATTTCAAAGACGCACGATCAATGGTCTCGCCTTCTTTCTTAGGTAAATCAATATCCATCCTCAAAGTACGGGCACCGATATTGTATCCAATGCCATCGTAAGCATTGTTTTCAGAGACCTTACGGCAGTTCGTTTCACGCCTTTCGGTAGTCTTTCCGTCTTCTAGGACAACCTGGTACTGAACAACGAAAGGAAGATACCTATCGCCTTCGCCATAGTATCCAAAGATAAAATCTAAAGAAGACGTGCTCGTCTCGAACTCAACATGGTAAGACTGTGAGGAAGCAGTAGAACTGGAAATTGTCCTATAGGATTTCAGTGTGGAATCAACAGAGTTCGCTTTTTCCCTCCCTGCGTTCGAGTGGAGGTTTTCCGTCACCGTGTTCAGGAGAGGTCCTTTCACTGCATTTTTTGTTCGGTTAGGAACCGTAAACGACACTAACGAAAAAGCCAGTGGCAAAACAAATGTGGATAATAAAACGTCTTTTGCTTTCATCGAATGTATCTCCTAACTTGATTATTATTGAAAGAAGGTCTCATCTCTAGTTAATTATAGCCTAAAATATCGATTGTCTCAACGCTAAAAACGATTTATTCATCGAGCCGATTGGGTGCAGAAAAGGCAGCAGAAATTTTCTTTCCAGAGGAATGAGACCTAGTAGCTTCTGCCAGAGAATAATAAATGGGTTCCATGGAATCATCAATTTCATAAAGACCGAGCCTGTATTCACCGAAATCCTGTCTATTTTTAGTAAACGCAAACCTGGATATATCAATGATCAAGGGAATACCAAAAGTCAGGAAGGAAAGAGAAATGATGGCAAACCTGCGGATAAAGCCATAAGCAAGATATCGCCCCGTTCTGACATGCAGAAGCGTTCTTTCCGTCAGGCCTATCTTGTAAATAAGCCTGCCAATCGTCTTTCTTCCGCGTTTCCTGATAAGACCGGGAAGCCTGTAAGTTAAAAACGAGGAAAGGACAACCGCGATAGGAAGTTCAAGAGCTATCCTATAGATGCTTTCTTTATGGATGTCCTTCTGGTACTGAGGGAAGTAGTTGTAAAGAATCTTATTCGCTTCAACATCAAAATAATCTTCATAGACTTTGTTATAGTCTGCCCATTTTGCCTGGCATTCCTTGTTTTCGGAAATTTGGTTATCTACAAGAACAAACCTAGGAACATCCTTGAAATTGGCTTTTAGAAGATATTTATCAAATCCAGTCTTTATTTCCTTGTATTCATTATCTGGAAGTTTTTCCTTGCAATAAGACAGGAAAGTAGTCAGTCCTTCCTGATAGAACATCTTTTTTCCAAATTCCGTAACCTCCTTATTGTCTTTATAATAAGAAACTAAATCAATATCCTTACATTTTCTTGTCCTATAGACACCACTCTCTGTCTTATGAAGATGAATTCTCTCTTCCCTGTTTTTGTAGCTTGGCGTAGTCTGGACAATCGAGCGGACAGAAAAAAAGAAGATAACCCCTAAAGCAGCACAGATAAACAAGTCAATGATTCTAGCCATGACCCGTTTTGTCCTGTCGGCACGATGGTACTTGATATTAACCTTTGGTGTCTCTTGTTGAATCGGATTCCTGTTATCCATTTTATTGCATGCTCCTTGGCAGATGTTCGTAGTCTGCACTCGATATCAGTACAGAGGAAGACAACCAGTCAGAGAAAGACCGGTTGAGTGAATTGATCAAAAGGAAAACCAGCGATACTAAATCCAAAACCAGTCCGCAGAGACTGATCGATAAAGTTAGGAAAGAGAAAAGCTGGGTGAAAGAAATATAAAAACAAGGTAAGAAGATGAGATAGGGAAGCGTAAAGAGCCTGTTTAGGACAAAACTATAGCATCGTTTGCCTCTCGAAAGGACTCTAAATCCATTCACATTGATCCGATCCACCTTCCTCGCCCTCCTTCCAAGCGTCTTTCCACGCTTATGAATCAAAGGAACAAGAAGGAAGCAGATCCTAGAAGAAAGGAAAAAGGCAATCAGGGAACCAATCACGACAGAATAATCAAAGTTTTTCTGTCCCTGTTTCCTTTTTTTATCTGCGTTTTGGAAAGCAGTAAAGAACTCACCCTTGTTTTCTTCGCTTCCCCTATCCTTCAGCCTGTTTCCATACCTAAGAGCAAAGAAGCTGTTTTTGAAATAAGTAAGATCCGTCTTACCTTTCTCCGTCAGTTCATCTTTTTCATCTAAGAGAGGAAGAAACTCCTCCCGATAACTATCTTTCCTTTTCCTTTTATCTCCATCCGCTTCGAAAAACACGTTCGAGCTTGTGTGGTTATAGATTTCCTGGAGATCTTCTATCGTCCTCTTTTTAATGTCGATATAGTAGTTCTTAAAATAATCGTTGCTTCCATCGGTCAGCTGTCCCTTCAAGAACAAAAGAGACGAGTATTCCATGATAGAGGAAGTATCATCATTCTTCCTATCTTCCGTCTTAGAAAGAAGATTGGATGAGAAAAGAAGATTCCTTTTCTCATCCTGTCCTTCTTTTTCAATCTGCTGTGCTTGTTTGACCGAAGGCACTGTCTTACTGATTGGATAACAGCCAAGAGAAAAAAGAGCTAGACCTAAAATAAAGGCAATAAAGAAATCAGCAAGAAAAACAAGAATCCGACGACATTTCCCAAGTGGAGAAAGATCAATATATTTTGTAGTTTTTTCCATTTAAAGTTTCGAGAGATAGACTCCGATTTCACTATAATCATCAACCCAGATCACAATCAAATCAAACGTGAAGAAATAAGTCGTCAAGTTCCGATAAACGGAAGTAGAATACCCGTTTTCCTTCTTTAAGAAAATAAAGTTAAACTTCAGATAATTCCGTGCAAGTTCAAGGATCCGTTTCCTATCCGGATCCGTTAAGGAGATTCCAATAAACAAGCAGGCATTGAACTTAAAATCGTGCAGCTGCTTCGCAATATTCCAAGAATAAGGATTGTTATAAAGGTAATAATAATCCGACTCTGTAAAAACAAGGGAATCCGTATATCTCTTTTCTTTGCTTTTCCCATAAGGTAGCAAGCCATGCACATGATAGATATCAACCTTGGCTTCTTTATCGACAAAAGAATTCTCATCATAGACAACCGTGTACCGGACATCCTTCTTCTTCAAAAGATATTCCAGGTTCGTATCATAGTTATAGGTAATAACACTCGTCTGACGATGTTTGGAAAGATACTGATAGCAGTGATAAAGAGTCGATTCTTGATTATCAAAGGTAAATTCATTGTCATAGGAATAGAGTTCGTTATCCAGGGAACGATAAAAATCAAAGCCAGACGTTTTCCTGATCCTAGGAGAAGTAAAGAGCTCTTCACCAACATAATGGTGAATCTGATCTGCAAACCGGGAATCTCCTTGATAAAAGTCCGTATTCAGAGAATCCATCAGCGAGGTCCAGCTCTTCCCACCATAGTCTTCATTAATGCCAGCGCCGATAACAAGATCGACATTCAGCTTACAGGTATAAAGTTTCCTAAGCCAGAGAATAAACGTTTCGGCAGATTCATTTTTTCCACGGAAATTCGTGTCGGAATCGAGATGATAGAGAATATCATCCGTAATAGATTCTTTCTTCTGACGGAAGCGAAGAGATACTTTCTCTCCTTCCCTATAACCAGTAGCTAGGAACTCTCTTCCATCGAAATAGATATTCATAGAAGCTTCTGGTTCATAGAATTCACCCTCCCGAACAGAAGGTACCTTTACAATATTCCTGTTTCCCCTGACATCCCTCTTCCTATAATTGAAGCGGGCCCTAGTTTCATAGATATGAATCACGTATTTGTGCACATGGTCTTTTTTTGAATAGACAATTGCTTTAAAGTTACAAGTCGGATCAAAAGAAAAACCAAAAGACCGAAGGATTACATGATCAAAAGGAACATTGCTGAAATAAAACCTGAATAAAGAAAGAAGCAGACCTTTTTTCCGATAAATATAATAATCTCGTTCCTGTTTTTCCATGATGTTACCTGCGTGATTAATATACCATAATAGGAGCCATTTTTCAGAAAAAGTGGCTTAAAACCACAAAAAAGAGACTATGGTTTCCCATAGTCCCTTTTAAAATCGTTAGAGAGAAAACGAACTAGTCAATGATCTCAGTGACGGTGCCGGCACCAACGGTGTGGCCGCCTTCACGGATAGAGAACTTCGTGTTGTTTTCGATAGCGATTGGGTGGATAAGCTCGACAGTTAACTCAACGTTATCGCCAGGCCTGACCATCTGGACGTCTTCCGGAAGGGTGACGGTTCCAGTGACATCGGTTGTACGGAAGTAGAACTGAGGACGATAGTTGTTGGTGAAAGCAGTATGACGTCCGCCTTCTTCTTTCTTTAAGACGTAAACCTTGCCTTTGAACTTCTTGTGCGGAGTGACAGAGCCCGGTTTGCAGATAACCTGACCACGGACGATCTGATCACGATCGACACCACGGAGTAAAGCACCGATGTTGTCGCCGGCTTCAGCGAAGTCGAGGATCTTGCGGAACCTCTCGAGAGAGGTAACAACGCATTTACGGGTATCTAAGATGCCAACGATTTCGACTTCATCATTCGGATGTAACCTACCACGTTCAACACGGCCAGTAGCAACAGTACCACGGCCAGTGATGGTCCTGACATCCTCAACAGCCCTTAAGAACGGCTTTTCGGTATCACGGACAGGAAGCGGGATGTACTGATCGCAGGCATTCCTTAATTCCCTGATGGACTCTTCAGCTTTGGCATCGCCATTTAAGGCCTGTAAAGCGGAGCCACGGATGACCGGAAGATCCTCTCCCGGATATCCATACTTGGAAAGAAGATCACGGACATCCATTTCGACTAAGTCGATTAATTCCGGATCATCAACCTGATCGCACTTGTTAAGGAAGACAACGATGTACGGAACACCGACCTGACGGGCAAGTAAAACGTGCTCGCGGGTCTGTGGCCTGACACCATCAGTTGCAGCGACGACAAGGATAGCGCCATCCATCTGAGCAGCACCAGTAATCCTGTTCTTGATGTAGTCGGCGTGGCCAGGACAGTCAACGTGGGTGTAGTGACGGTTTTCAGTATCGTATTCGACGTGAGCAGCATTGATGGTGACACCACGGGCTTTCTCTTCCGGAGCAGCATCAATCTGATCATAGTTCAGAGCTTGGGATAAGCCCTTCTTTGCAAGAACGTGGGTGATAGCGGCGGTTAAAGTGGTCTTGCCGTGGTCGACGTGGCCGATCGTGCCGATGTTAACGTTCGGACGGGAACGGTCGAACTTCTGTTTAGCTTCAGCCATTATAAATTTCCTCCAAATAGATTCTTAATGACTATACACTTTTTCTACTATCTTTTCAAGAATGCAGAGTGTAATTAACTGCGTTTCTTGATGATTTCGTCCTGGACAGAACGAGGGACCTGCTGATAGTGGTCAAAGGTCATTGTGTAGATACCACGGCCCTGAGTCCTAGAGCGGAGGTCGGAGATATAGCCGAACCTGTTTGCTAACGGGATAAAGGCAGTGATGACCTGTGCATTGGCCTTCTGGACCATGCCATCGACCTGGCCACGACGAGAGGCGACATCGCCCATGACGGTACCGACATAATCAAGCGGAGTAGTAATATCAGCTTTGACAATCGGTTCAAGGATGACCGGAGAGCACTTCTGTGCAGCAACACGGAGAGCCTGAGCAGATGCAAGCTTGTAAGCAGCTTCGCTAGAGTCGACATCATGGTAGGAACCATCGAACAGAGTAGCTTTGACATCGATGACCGGATAACCAGCGACCATACCTTTTTCAAAGGCTTCTTTCAAACCATCGAGAGACGGTTTGATGAATTCCTTAGGAATGGCACCACCGGTGATAGCTTCGTCGATTTCAATACCCTTTCCAGGGTTCGGTTCCATCTTGAAGACGACATGACCATACTGACCATGACCGCCGGACTGCTTGATGTACTTACCTTCGCAGTTGGCTTCCTGGGTGATGGTTTCACGATAGGCGACCTGAGGTGCACCGACACGGGTTTCGATTCCGAAGTCGTTCTTCAGACGGGTAACGTTGACATCGAGCTGAAGTTCGCCGACACCAGCGATAATACCCTGACCGGTTTCACTATCAGTATAGTAATGGAAAGTCGGATCCTCTTCTGTAAACTTGATTAAAGTAGCGGACCTCTTATCCTGATCACCACGTTTGACAGGCTCGATAGCCTCGGAGATAACCGGTTCAGCGAACTGGATAGCTTCAAGAGAGACCTGCGGATCGCTTTCACCGACAAGAGTATCACCAGTACGAGTATTGGCAAAGCCGACAGCGGCTGCGATTTCACCAGCACGGGCTTCGGTGATGTTCTCGTGAGAATCAGCGTTGACTAATTCAAGACGGGAGACACGTTCCTTAGTTCCCTTGCGGACGTTATAGACATAAGAACCGGATTTGATGGTTCCGGAGTAAACACGGAAGAAGCAAAGGGTTCCAAATTGGTCAGTAGTAAGCTTGAAAGCAAGAGCAACAAATGGTCCATTCGGATCCGGGTTGAACTTGACTTCTTCGCCGTTCTTGCCGGTAGCAACCGGAGCAGGAACATCGAGCGGGGACGGGAGGTAATCCCGGACTGCATCGAGAACGTACTGAACACCCTTGTTCTTATAAGCAGAGCCAGGCCTGCAAGGGAAGATTTGACGGGCAATCGTTTCCTTACGGATAGCAGCCTTGATTTCTTCGATAGTCGGCTCTTCTTCCCTGAGGACCTTTTCCCTGATAGCATCATCGAAGTTGGCAAGTTGCTCGATCATGGTAGCATGATAAAGCTTGGCTTTCTCAACATCTTCTGCATATTCAGCAGGAACTTCCTCAAGCGGAACAATCTTCGGCTGCCTGGATTCGGACTTCTTAGCATCAAGATCCCATAACCAGGCTTTCCTTTCGACTAAGTCGATTAAGCCGAGTAAACGGGTTTCAAGTCCGACCGGGTAAGCGATAGCGACACCATTTGCGCCAACGCGTTCCTTGACAGAGGCAACAGACCTTTCATAATCTGCACCAGTGGCATCGAGCTTATTGACGAAAACGATACGCGGAACATCATACTTATCGGCCTGACGCCAGACGGTTTCCGTCTGCGGTTCGACACCGTTCTTACCATCGAGGACGCAGACTGCGCCATCGAGAACACGGAGAGAACGTTCGACTTCGGCCGTGAAGTCGACGTGGCCAGGAGTATCAATTAAGTTGATACGATAGCCTTTCCAGATACAGGTTGTAGCAGCAGAGTAAATCGTGATACCACGTTTCTGCTCCTGCTCGTTGAAGTCCATGGCGGAAGCACCATCATGGGTTTCGCCGATTTTATGGGTTTTTCCTGTGAAGAAGAGAATACGTTCACTCGTCGTAGTCTTACCAGCATCAATATGGGCCCTGATGCCGATGTTACGGACATGGTCGAGGGCGACCGATTCGTATACGGATACCCTCGCCTGATCGTTATCCATTGCCATTGTGGATGATTTTCCTTTTCTACTGGGCTAGCCCTAACGGGTTACCAGCGATAGTGGGCATAAGCCTTGTTGGCTTCAGCCGTCTTATGCCTATCTTCTTTACGTTTGACTGCACCGCCGGTGCCGTTTGCAGCATCGATGATTTCAGCAGCTAATTTGTCAGTCCTGGTCTTTTCAGAACGAAGACGGGCAAAAGTAACTAACCAACGGAGGCCTAAGGTAACACGACGCTCCGGAGAGACTTCGACCGGAACCTGTAAGTTAGAGGCACCGACACGACGGGCTTTGAGTTCGACTTCAGGCCTGATGTTGCCTAAAGCAATTTCGAAGACATCCCTTGCCGGCTTGCCGGTCTTGGCTTCGACTTTCTTGAAAGCGCCGTAGAGGATATCCTGGGCAACGCCTTTCTTTCCATCGACCCTGATACGATTGATCAGACGAGTAACTAACTTGCTCTGATAAATCGGATCCGGTAAGACATCACGTTTTTCAACAGAACCGTTTTTTCTTGGCATGATTGCTTATCTCCTTACTTCTACTTCTTCTCAATGCTTCCGTCTTTCTTAGTGCCGTATAAGGAACGTCCCTGTTTACGGTTTTCGACGCCGAAGCATTCCCTAGCGCCACGAACGATATGATAACGGACACCAGGTAAATCGCGGACACGGCCGCCACGGATCAGAACGACTTTGTGTTCCTGAAGGTTATGTCCTTCACCACCGATGTAGGCAGTGACTTCATAGCCATTGGATAAACGGACACGGGCGTACTTACGAGAAGCAGAGTTCGGCTTCTTCGGAGTCCTCGTTCCGACACGGGTGCAAACACCCTTCTTCTGCGGAGCTGGAATATCACGCTCCGTTTTGTTGAGAGAGTCCCAACGTTTTCCAAGAGCCGGAGCCTTAGATTTGTAAACTGGCTGCTTACGCTCTTGACGAACCAACTGATTAATAGTAGGCATTCTTTTCCTCCCGGAATTTAATAAAATCTTCCTATTATTTTTGTCCTCATACCCGGGCGTTTCCAGCTCTCCCCATAAAAAGAGCGGGCTAAGGCCCGAATGTGCTAACGTGGAAAATTATAGAAGAAGGAAGCAAGGTTGTCAAAGATTTTTTAATAATTTTGAACGCCCGGGTAAGAAATCATGAAAACAAACCACGTTTCCGGGCGTTTTATTAAGACTAGAAAAAAATCGGCTGCCGAAGCAGCCGATTGGTGTTTATCTCTTTTTGCCAGAGGAAGAAGCGAGGATGAGTAAGATACGGAGGAAGAGCCAGATGAAGTCAACGTAGAGCTGATAAGCACAGTAGATCGACCTGTTCTTAGCAGAGGAGAAGACTTTGCTTTCTGCTATCTTCTTCACATTAGCCCTATCAATAGCAATAACTAATAACCTAAGAAGGAGGGTTCCGATTTCAATTCCCCAGTAAAGTGCATTGACCTGAAGGAAGACGTTGAGAAGCGATAAGACAAGAAGGGAAACAAATCCAGCACCCCTGATAGCAAGAAGAAATGGGATTTTCTTCGATACATGGTCAGCGATAAGTCCGAAGGCTAAGAACCTAGCAGCTGTGATAAGGAAGGACAGAGAGAGAAGCCAAATATAAGTATAAGGAGACTCGCTCCTGACCATCACGTCCCTGAAGACGAAGGAGAGAAGGACGCCCCTAGCGGTGGCATAGGTGACATAGCCTCCTATCCTTAATCCAGATTTGTTAGAGAAGGACTTGATTCCGACGATGATCCTAGCTGGAAGCATCACAATCACTGAGACAATCCTAGCTACCACGGCAATGGTAGAAAAAGTATCTGCACTTAACCTTCCTGAGCCAAGAAGATAGACAAACAAATCAGATAAAGCTATGGCAAGAACACCGGTTATACCGATTCCTAAGGCGAGCCATTTCATCACCTTGCCCATGGAGAAGGCTATCGTTTTCTTGACGGTCTGTTCTCCGTTGGCAGATTCAAACACAACGCCTGTATCATTCGAATTCTGAGGAGCAATCATTTTTACTCTCCTTTCCGAGGAAAACCTCTTGCATTGAATATTATTGAAAAAGAATTGATTTTTCAAGACATAAACAAAAATATTGTTTCTATTTTCAAGTGACAATACTCATTTGTTAGAAACCCAGTAAAGTCAAGAAAGGAAAAAGTACTCTTAGAGAGCTATCTTTTCGTCTTTAATTCCATCTTTTTTATTGTGTGCTATTTGTGAAACTTTTATAATGTTTTCAAATCGAAAAGAGGTTCCTTTCATGAAAAAGAAGATTAGTTTGATAAGGTTATCTAGGTTCGGTTTGCTCCTTTCTGGATGCAAAACAAACACAGATAGTGCAAGTGCTGTTCCAAGTGCCACTCCAAGTGTTGCTCCAAGCGAAACTCCGAGCAATTCTACAAAGCCATCCGTCAGCGAGACAATAAGCTCCGCGTCTGTCGAAGTCCGTCCCGATTATTATTTAACGGGTAATATCAATCTTGGCAACAACAAGCAGAAGAAGTTTGAATATGACCAGGCAAACGATACTTACTCTCTGGAAGACGTTTCCTTAAAGAGAGGTGACTCTTTTGCTATTGATTGTTCAAAAGAAGATAAGAGCGTTGGATTTGATAACTTGTCTTCCGCTTCCGGATTTGAAAAAGGAAATGGAAACTTCATCAATGTCCAGAATGAAGGTATCTATACTTTATCCATTCAGAATGGAGTTCTGAATAGGACTAAGACCGACTCGAACTATAAAGAAGTCATGCTTGTCTATGCCGATGAAAAAGAGAGCCTTGTTTTTGAAAAGCAGAGTGATTTTACCTTTGCTTTGAAAGACGCCTCTCTTCGCTATCAGCAGAAGTTCTCTATCCTTTTAGATGGAGAAGCCCTTGATTATGATGATCTTGCTGTCAATGATACCTACTATGCTGCTTTCCGGGCTGCTGATAATAGCATTGAATCCGTAAAGAAAGGCTCGTTTGATCTGACCATTGATTTTTCCAAGGAAAAACCGGTTATCATCACTTCTGATGATAGGAAAGAACCGAACTATATTCCTAAGAATGTCAGTGAATACGAAGAGCTCAGCGCTAAATTAAGCAAGGCCTTTGCCCAGAACGGAACAAGCTATACTGCTTATTCACAAGAGAAGGATGTCTCTACTGGAAAAATCACTGCCTATGATGCTACGGAAACCATTGATACCAACCAGCATTATCTAAAGAAAGAAGTCTACACCTTTGATGCCGATGAAACAAAAGAAGGTGCCGTCACAAAAGATAAAGCGAAGCAGAATGCATCCGTCAAAGAGGAAGAAGCTATCGATACCGGAAGTAACTTCTATGTCATTTCCGATAAAGACGGAAAAGGAAGCGTTAATAAGACTAGCAGTGCAATCATCCGCGATGATGCACCGGAAACGGATCCCGATGCTGATATTGATGAAAAGTTCAAACGGAAGTACATCACTTCTGCAGAGGCAAAAGCCAAGGTCATTGACTTTGCCGGAGAAGCAAACCATGTCGAGTCCATCTTTAACTACAGGCTTAGCTCCTCTCACATTTCTGGTAATTCTGCCTTCTCTGAAAAAGAAATCCGGAACAATCTTAAGATTGATGGAAGTTATGTCAGCGATTTAGGTGACACCATCGACCTAAAGTTCTCCAATGTAGAGTTCAACAACGGATATAATCAGACCTATGTCAGGAACACCTTCGACGTCACAGTCGATGAAGACGGCAATCCGACCAAGGGAACCTATACCTGCAAGAAGTACGAAGGAAGAGACTTCATCAGTTCCGACAAGAAACCGAATCCAGAAAAGAACCTTGATGATTATTTAACCAAAGAGACAACCTATACTTTTACTAGGGCCTTTGGAAGCAGACAAAATGTCACAGATTACAAGCTCGATCCAGCAAAGTATCTCACCTCTGACTTAGATCCAACACCAGATTTGACCATCTCCTGCAATGTCTTTGACTTCGGTGTCGATGAATGCGGATTCATTGTCGACCCTGTTTCTGCCTGTGACTTATCGAACTTCTTTGTCCGTTCCTTTGATTCCGACTACTTCCAACGTAATGTAGGAGACGGAAAGCTTACCGGAAACGGAAAGACCGGCAAGACAAAGGTTACGATTGCAAACTCCTATAACTTGGTTGAAAAAGTGGTTGATGTCACTCTTGACTATGAGCCTTATAAATATGCAAGTCAGCTTGGTGACTTCTATATCATCGATGGTTCTAAGAAGACTTCGATTTCCAGCTCTACTCTCTACACTGGCGTAACCTATGATTTAGAAATCCAGCCGAGTGTTGGCTATGATCCGAGAATGGAAATCACCTCGAACAGCGATGCTGTTACCATTACGAATCTCAGCACCGACGAAGAAAGGAAGGATAATGGAAAGGCAGCCTTCAAATTGACTGTCAATCGTCTTCCAAAGGACGGCGAATCCGTAAAGCTTATTGCTACCTCCAAAGCAAATTCTAGCTTCAAGAAAGAAGTCTCCCTCACCATCAGGGAACCTTGGACAAGGAAAGCAGCTGCCGGCCACTATTCGTTAACAAGTTCCTATGTTTCTAATTATGCCTATAACATTATTCTGAACGAGGACGGCACTGGAAGCTTCACTTACAAAGACAATCAGTACAACTTCACCTTTGATGTCTCTTCCGATGGAAAGATCACACTGAAAACAAGTGACAACGTCACAGAATTCAATGCAACACTTTCTAAGAAGGCAATCAACAATAAATACACCGGCGAAAACTATACTTTGAATGCAATCAAAGCAGATAGTATCAAAGTCAAAGTCTCTGATAAAACAAACTCCGTTGCTTCCTATTCTTCTTATTATCAGACCAGCCCGCTATTCAACACTTCCTATAAGATTACCGATGAGACTGGAAAGACCTATACTTATTCGAATTTCGAGCTAGAGACCGGCTACTGCTACTCTGGAACAATTTACTTTACCGATGGAACAACCACTAGCAAGTTCAAGTTCAAAGGCTGTGATCCTTCTAGCAGCTACTATAATAGCAGTAGCGTATCAGTCACTAGTTACTATGCAGATGCCTCAAGCAGCTCCTACACTACATATTCGGGTTCTGTCTCCTGCTCTGGTACAACCTATACAATCACCTTCGGAAGCAAAGTATTCACCTTCGCTCTTTAGAAGCAGACAAAAAGCCTCTGACCGCGGTCAGAGGCTTTTCTATTGTAATTCGTTTTTGAATCAGTCTGCGTCTTCTAGGCTTAATAGATAGTTATCCAGCAAGGCAGAAGAAGTAGTTCCGATATTAACGAAATCATACTTATAGTAGTCGTAGAAGTAGGTGTTCTGGAGAGAAAAGAGACCGCCTATGCTGAAAGCAGTACTACCTTCTTTCTCGTTGAGAGCAAACCTTAAACCAACTGGAGAAGCGCTGAGAAGCTGAATGATATCGGAGAAAAGAGTATTGGTAATCGTAGCTGCTTTGTTGGATTTGGATACATATTGGTTTCCTTTATCCGTGGTGTCGTTGGTAACAGATTCAAAGCAGTAGAACTCATCTTTCAGTACATTCAGATAATAAGTCGGACTCGCCTGATATTGATACCAGTGGGAATACTTGTTTCCAGAAGAATCCTTCTGTCGCTGTCCTAAAACGACTTTTCCGTTTTCGACAGTGAAGGAATAAGAGCCATCTGGTATGTTTTTCTTTCCCTGGATGTCAACAAATCCATGGCTGATAAGAGGATCATCCTGATAGCTATCTTTTGTCTCTTCTATGTAGTCATTCTCATAGAAGTTGAAGATATATTTGTCTGTATAGTAACGATATCCGATATGAATGGTCTTGTTTTCGGCTTTGTTGATATAGTCTCCGAAATCGTTCCTGTAGTTATATCCTTGGCTGATCTCATAGAGTCGATTCCTATCTGAATAGACTTCTGGGTAAGAAGGTACATTTTCGTTAAGGTATGTTGAGATTGCCTGACTATAGTTTTCCTTATTTTTCCTAGAGAACTCCATCTTAATAGAGGACTCATTGTCTGAGAAAGTCAATTCAGCTGTAAAGGAAGAATCATCCTTGACAGTAAAGCGGAGTCCTTTCCTCTTCATCTCCAGTTTGGAAGTATTGTCTTTTTTCGTTTCTTGGTAGAACTGAATTGCCATCTCAAAATAGGAGCTGAGAAGACTAGTTCCTGCCGTAGTACTGCTATCAAACTCATAGGTGTTGTCTTGATTAATAGAAGTCGGGTAATAAGAAGAAAAGACAAGTCCTAAGAAAGAATCCGGTAAAGTGATAGTCTGATTACGGAGATAGAGAGGAGATTGAATCTGTCCGTTTTCAAGAGAGAAAGCAAAGAACTTTCCCTGTCCGTCCTTTGCCCTTCCATAGGAAGGGATAAGAACGGAAGAAGAGGAATTATAGTCAAATTCATTCTGATAGACATCTAAGGAAAAAGACCTGGACTCCGTGAACCTATTTCCAGAAGAAGAAACCGAGAGACGATATCCGTTCTTGGTCCTACGCTGAACAAGAGAAGAAAGAGCGTAACTCTCTGTCACCTTGATTTCAAAATCAGCAACGATTCCTTCATAGGCAGCATGGATAGTCGTTGTACCGAGTGATAATCCTTTGACCCTGCCTTTGGATGAAATCTCAGCAATCTTACTATCCTCCGAAGTCCACTTAGGTTGGACAGCCTGATCACCATGGGTAGCAGTCAGCGTGACATATTCCCGGATTCCGACATGATTGGTTCCACGGATGACAAGCTCTTTAACCGCTTCCGATGGTTTTGATTCAGAAATCGATGGCTTAGAAACAGCTGGGACTGCTGAACCTTCCGAAGAGGTTGTTCCACAAGCGGATAAGACAGTACAGGCGAGAAGAAAGAGAAGAGTTTTTCCAGTAATCTTCATTATGCATTCGTCGTCCTAGAATCCGTTTCGTAGTCTTCCACGGTCTTGCCAAAGAACTTAGTTCCGTTTGTGAAGTTATCTCCGACAGTTGTATCAGCATTAACAAAAGAATCCGCTTCGAAGTAAAGCTTAATCGTTCCTTCCGTAGCGTAAGTAGTACGGAAAGCAACAGAACCGATGCTCTTCACAGATTTTGGAAGATAGACATAGAGAAGAGAACTGCATCCGAAGAAGGCTTCTTCTCCGATCGTAGCAACCTTAGAAGTCAGCTTGATACGCGGCAGAGCTTCACAGGACTTAAAGGCAATGTTACCAATGGTTTCCAGTGTCTCCGGAAGCTTGATATCGGTAAGAGCAACACATTCAAGGAAAGTAGCGTCTGGGATTTCCTTAACGGAAGTCTTGGATAAGTCGATGGCTTTTAATGCCTGCCTTCCTGTAAAGGCATGAGAACCAATGGAAGAGATGGTAGTAGGAAGAGACAGAGTAGACAGTGCACGGTCATAGGCAAAGAGAGCCTCAGGGATTTCTGTCACACCTTCTGGAATATTGATAGAAGTGAGGCTGGTGCAGTTGCCAAAGGCACTCTTTCCGATCTTTTTGACAGTGCTTGGTAAAGTCAGAGTCTTAAGAGCACCACAGGAAGAGAAGGCGCTTTCGCCGATCTCATCCACGCCGGAAGGAATCTGGAAAGAAGTCAGCTTGCTGCAGTTCCTGACAAATTCATCTGGAATCTTGGTATAAGTACCCTTAATGGTAACGTTGGTGAGAGAAGAATCCTTGTAGAGCATACCAGCAGAGAATTCTGTTAAGGATGCAGGAAGAGTGATTCGAGTCAAAGCTTTGTTTTCAGAAAGACATTTATCTCCGACAGTAGTAAGTTTGGTCGCATTCTCAAGACGAATGCTTGTCAGACTGAACCTAGCAGCAAGACTACGATAGCCAATCGTAGTCAGATTACTATTCGTTGGGATTCCGATTGCAGTAAGAGTGTTATTTCCATAGAAGGCATAGTCTGCAATTTCCTTGACAGAGGATGGAAGATCGAAGGAAGTAAAATTCCTGCCAGCCGGGTAGAAGTACAAAATCTGCCTATTATAAGAATAGAGGACATTGCTGGCACTGCGGAAATTCTTTCCGCCATTGACCTTGACTTTCTTGATTCCAGAGCAGAGATGGAAAACACCAGATCCTAATGTAGTCAGCGTAGAGGGAAGAATAATAGAAGTCAAACCTGGACAGTACTGGAAGGCACCATCATCAATCTCAATGAGACCCTCCGGAAGATTTAATTCCTCTAGCTTGCCATCGGTCTCTAAGCCTAAAAAGGCCTCTTTTCCAATCTTCTGGACAGAGCTTGGGATACGAATACTATCGATGGTTGCATAACGGAAAGCACCTTCTCCGATTTCACGGACAGGAAGCCCCTGATAAACAGAAGGAATGACAATATCGTATTCAACGGAAAGATAGTCACTGACAATATAGTAGGAATTGGTTGCATCCGGTGTGAAGACTAAGCCACCCGTAGCCTCCTCTTCTGGAATGAAAACCTCATCCTTTATAGAAGCAGAGTTAGAAGAGGGAGTATCCGTATTCGATTCGGATGGACTTTCCGTAACAGAGGCTGGAGCAGAGATAGAAGGCTGACCTGAAACATTTCCCTTTCCGCAGGCAAAGAGAGACAGAGAAAGAAGGGATAAAGCAGCAAGACCAAATTTGTTCTTTTTCATCATAATTCTCCTTTAATTAATGCTGAACACAATAAGACGGAATCGTCGTCGTACCAAGATTAACAAAGGTAACCTTGAAAGTCTGAGTTGCACTAATCTGTGTTCCTGCATCATCAATTGTAAAGTTTGCAGTACGAACATTGGTGAAGCAATCTAAACTTCCATCGGCTTTCAAATTGACTTTGAAATCACCGGAATATATTGGCTCCTCGACATATTCATCAAAAGGCAGTAAGGAACGGATGACCCTAGACTTCAGATTCTGATAGGTCGTAAAGGTCTTATTTCCGTTATCTTTCCTGCATTCCGGGGCAAGAAGATTAATCCTTGGTGTGCAATCGGCAAACCTAGTACCGACTTCCGAATTCGAAGAATATCCCCAATAATCCGCAAAAGATTGCTTTCCTAAATATTCATGCGTATCATCAGCTTTATACTTATAAAGATACAGTGCTCCGCTTGGGTTGCTCTTGTCTTTTTCAAACTGATAAACAGAATTATATTGGATGGTAGAATCATCCGTTCCAGCCTTGGTGAAAGACTGACTATTAAATAAAACCTGTTTATCAAAATCAATCAGATAATCATAAGAACGTCCTTGAATTTGATCCGTATCATAGGAAAGGTCGACATGGACCGTATAGTTCTTTGCACTTCCATAGGCATACGGAGCAAGAGCTGCCTTAAGCTGGTCATGCCCTTCGGTATGTTCCAGTGGCTGAATAGAGCGTGGAACTGTAGATCCAATCGAAGATAAATCCAGTTCCATCAGAACCTGAGAGCAATAATAGGAATCATCATCGTTCCTTTCGTATTGGAGAAGGATACGGAATTGATCGACAGAATCTCCATTGAAATGAATTGCAAACTCCGATACGGTCGGTGTTGTATCTTCGTTCGTATAGGAACTAGAAGGAGCCTGATAACCTGGTAACCCCGTTGTTTGATAACCGGAAATAAAATAGACAATCCGGGATGCTAACTGGTTATCCTTGAGCTGATACCAGTTCGGCCTTTCACGGATTCCTTTGATCTTATCTACTGTTAAATCGACAAAAGGAGACTCCCTAACAGAAGCATAAGTCTTTCCTGTGTCCGTCTCGGAAATCGTATTGTTCGTATAATTGATAGTACGATTAATCAAGTTTCCGTCTTTCTCAAAGAAGTTCTCTTCTACAAGATGTTCATGCGTCTCCGGATCTTCCTCTAAATAATAATAAGAGGAGGAATCAATCTCGATAAGTACATCATTCTCATCCTGAGAAGATGTCGTACCATCGGTAGAAGCAGTCTGGATTTTTCCATTCCTAGACCTGCTGGTGCAAAGATTATGGAAAGCATCGGTTAGCTCCTCATATATGCTCTTCTTGTGAGAAGCAGCACTCGAAATAGAAGCAGAAGAGGAATCTGGAAGCGAAACAGATGGAACAGTCGGATTCACAGAAGCCGAATCAGAAACAGGATGAGTAGAGCATCCTGCAAGGAAAGCAAGGGCAAAAAGACTGACAATTATCTTTTTCTTCACGTTATAGACTCCTTTTAAAAGAAAAATAGGGTTATTAAAATCCAAAACAATTATAGCTACTATAAATACTAATGCAAAGAAAAGAAAGGATAGAGAAACGAATAGACTTCTTTAAAGCAACAACAGTTCTTTTTAAACAAAAGAAGAAAGACTCAAGTTCGTTCAAAACACAAGAACAGGTTTTCGCTTCTTGTATGAACCAATTTACAAGCAAACAACAAGAAGCCCAGAGCAGAATAGCTCTTGGCCTCCATGTTTTACTTCTTCTTCAGCAATGGCACCGCAATCCCAACCAAACAACCGCCAAGCACACCGCCAACAATACCAATTACTACACCAGATTTATTATCTTTCTTTTCTAGCTTAGCAATGGTTTCCGTCTTCTTATGTCCGCATACGGAGCATGTGTGATGTTTTTCGCCATCCTCAGTATAATTAGGTTCCTTACCTGTTGTCCAATCACCATAAGAATGACCTGGAGATTTGATCATTCTACTTTCCAGTGCTTCACCGCAGCGGGTGCATCTTCTCTCCTCGGCGTCTCCTTCCGTACAGGTCGGCTCCTTGGCAGTCATCCATTCCATGGAATCATGGCCGAGCGGATGGATGGATTTGTGTTGGACATCCCCACACAAAGAGCTGGTTCTATGTTTTGATCCAGCTTCCGTGCAAAACATATCCAGAAACATAAATAAGTGATGATTCAAAATCCAGTTTCATTACTTTGTATCCATAGTCCAATGAATATCCCCTATACCAGCAAGAAACAAAATAAAAATATTTCTTGAATTCAGGGAAGAGGACACTATAATATCCATTATCTCACAGTGTGAGACATCTGATAGGAGGGATACTCAGTGAATGAAGAACTGTTAAACGATATCCGCCGTACCGGCTCCCATTTTGCCAAGCTTTCACGCTTTCAAAGAGGCCATACACCAGTGAAAGGAGAACAAGCCTTTAGGTTCTATCTTTCCAGACACAAAAAAGTACAGTCCGGTGACTTTGCAAAACTTCTCGGTTTTGGAACCGGGAGAGTGGCTAACATTGCAAAGTCACTTGAGAAAAAAGGAAGGATTATCCGGGAAAAGGATCAAGACGATGGACGGATAACCTACTTTTCTCTGACCGATAAGGGAAGAAAAAGAATCACCCAGTTAAAGGAAAAGACAATGCTTTTCCTAGAAACCAGGGTGAACCGATGGGGAGAAGAGAAGAGGAAGACGTACCTTGAAAGGACCGATGAAAGGATCTACGTCTTCGAAGAAAGGAGGATACAGAATGTTCAAACTAAGGAAAAACCTAACCAAGCGTGATTGGTTCTATGTCGGACTGATCCTAGGTTTGACTGTCCTACAGGTCTATCTGACAAGGACCTTAATGGATTCCATTGAAACCATTACAAAGCAAATCAATTATCTAAACTATAATCACAATCCAGGCGAGTTCTTTGCCGCTAGGGAACAGTCTGGAAGGCATGGAGCCTCTGGTTTCTATGATCCATCGAATTTCCGCTGGAATAGCTTACTGGAGAAGTTAGAGAGGAATTCGTCTGTTGATGCTTCGATGCTTGCCACCATCAAGGATATTGCAGCCATCACTTCAGGTGATCTCTGGATCTCGGCTGGAAGGATGCTTCTTGTTGCCTTTGGGCTTGTTGCAACACAGGTTGTCATTTCCTTCTTCGCAAGCAGTATCTCGGCACGTGTTGCAACTAAGATCCGTACTTCCTTAAACGAAAAGGTATCTTCTTTCTCGCTTGCCGAAATCAATAAGTATTCAACCGCATCTTTGATTACCCGTACAACAAACGATGTCCAGCAGCTCGAAAGGACCTATTTATTAATCTTACGTAGGTTCTTCTCCGCTCCGATTACTTTAATCTGGGCAATATGCAAGATTCAGTCCGTCTCTTGGACCTTAAGGGTACCGACGATTATCGGTGTTATCTTCAGGATTGCCTTCCTTATCAGGGTTATGGTCTTTGTCAGGCCGAAGTTCCGCCTTACCCAGAAGCTCCTCGATAAAAGGAACGGAATCACCAGAGAGAACCTAAATGGTATCCGTGTTGTCCGTGCCTATAACGGAGAACAGTACCAGGAAGATAAGTTCTCCTCTACCAATAAAGAGAGGACGAAAGTCCAGCTCTTTACGGGTTCCGTCAGGTCTCTTAGGAGTCCGCTATTAACCCTTGTCAGGAACGGAATCTCCTTAGCCATCTACTGGATCGGTGCCTATGGAATCAACAAAGGTAACATCACCTATCCGCAGATTCTCTCTAGGATGAGGTTATCCACTCAGATTATCAGGTCCTTCAGGATGCTGTTATTCAGGTTCTTCAGGATTCCTCGTGCCAATGTCTCTGCAAAACGTATCAATGAAATCCTTGAAACCGAAAACAGTATCAAGGATCCAGAAGAAGAGAAACCTCTGATTCAGAAAGGAAGCCTTGAATTCAAGGATGTTTCCTTCTGTTATCCGGATGCTAAGGAAAACAGGCTCGAACATATCTCATTCAAGGTAGAAGAAGGAGAGACCCTTGCTATCATCGGAAGGACAGGCAGTGGCAAAAGTACAATTGCCAACCTGATTGGACGTATCTACGATGCAACAGAAGGCGAAGTCCTTGTTGATGGCGTGAATGTCAAAGACAGGAAACAGAAGACCCTTCATTCCTTGATTGGATTTGTCCCGCAGAAAGGACTTCTCTTCTCCGGTACTGTCAAAGAGAACATCGGACTTGGCAACAATAACAGGACCGATGAAGAGAGGAAGAAAGCAGCCAAAGTCGCCTGTGCCGATGAATTCATCGAGAAGAGGGAGAAAGGATACGATTCTCCGATTGCACAAGGCGGAAGCAACGTATCGGGAGGACAAAGACAGCGTCTTTGTATCGCACGTGCCGTTGCTGTCCATCCTCAGTTCTTCGTCTTCGATGATTCTTTCTCTGCCTTAGACTTCAAGACCGATTCTTTGGTCCGTCAGAACTTAAAGGCAGAGGCAAAAGATGCTACAAAAGTCATTGTCGCACAACGAATCGGAACCATCAGGGATGCCGATCACATTGTCGTATTAGAGGAAGGCAAGAGGATTGGATATGGAACCCATAAAGAACTTCTGAATCGTTGTCCTACCTATCGTTCTATCGCACTATCTCAGCTTTCCAAGGAGGAACTCGGCTTATGAGAAGAAGAGTAAATGTCATCTCTCCCGAAGAGAAAAGGAATTCCAAAGAGACCAAAAAGACTCTCCTGAAACTCGGAAAGTCATGGAAGAAATACTTAGGCTGGAGGATTGTTTCCTTTATCCTATTGATTGTCTGTGTCGTCACTGGCATCTATGCACCACAGGCTCTGTCGGACTTAACCAACGTCATCAATGACGGAAGGGTAGGACACAATGTCAACAGGGACAAAGTGTTCCATTACGGAATCATTCTTGTCATCCTATATTCCGTCACATTCGTTTCCAATATCTTATCGGCCTTAATCAGGACTGCTATCTCTAGTTTCTATACAAAGGACTTACGAGAGCAGATCAGCATCAAGATCAATAAGATTCCGCTCCGCTACTTTGATACCCACTCCATCGGTGATATCCTCTCCCGTCTGACCAACGATGTCGACAGGATTGGTCAGTCCTTCTCTCAGTCTGTTGCAACGAGGATTTACTCTTTCTTCAGGATTATCGGAGCTAGGATTGCCAGGCTGACAACCCAGTGGGCAAGGGCCCTCATCTGCATTGCAAGGATCCCAATCAGGGCTATTCTTCTCTTCTTCATCAGGAAGTTTGCGGGACCTCAGTTCCTCAAACGTCAGCAGGATGTCGGTGATGTCAATGGCATTGTCGAGGAAAACGATAATGGACAGAGGGTCATCAAGCTCTTCAACGCCGAAGAGAAGAGGAACAAACGATTCGAAGATAAGAACCAGGCTTTATCCAAATCCAGGTTCCGTTCTGAACTCTACGGCGGCTTAAGGATGCCGATTAGGACCTTTAGGAGCTATGTCTGCTATGCACTTGTCTGCTTAAGCGGCGGATTGTTCAGGGTCAATGGTTCTAGGGGCGTCACAATGGGAACCATCACAGCCTTCTTAAGGTATGTCAACCTCTTCCGTAACCCACTCACTCAGATTGCACAGTCTAGGAACTCTCTTCAAGGTGCCGCTGCTAGTGGCAGGCGTGTCTTCTCCTTCCTTGAAGAGAAGGAAAGGGAAAACGAAGACGATAAGAAATACGTTTTTCTTCATGGGGAGGAAGAAGAAACAAAAGGTGAAGTCGAATTCGACCATGTCAGCTTCGGATACAACGAAAGCCGGGAAATCATCCACGACTTCTCTGCAAAAATCAAACCAGGAAGGAAAGTCGCCATCGTCGGACCTACTGGTGCCGGAAAGACAACCAGGGTCAACCTCTTGGAACGCTTCTATGAAGTCAATTCTGGTTCTATCAAGATTGATGGTGTTGACATCAAAGACAGGAAACGGGAAGAGGTCCATGCTCTATTCGCAATGGTCCTTCAGGACACCTGGGTGTTTGATGGAACCCTAAGAGAGAATCTTGTCTACAACAACAAAGACGTGACAGAAGACGATATCAAGAATGCAATCCATGATGCTCACTTAACCCACTTCGTCCGTTCTCTGCCAGGCGGACTCGACTACGAAATCAAGGCAGATAGCGTAATCTCCGGTGGACAGAAGCAGCTTATCACCATAGCCCGTGCCAGGCTAAAGAAAGCTCCGCTTCTGATTCTCGATGAAGCAACGAGTAACGTCGATACTCGAACCGAGGAAAAGATTCAGGAAGCCAGGGACCGATTGAGCAAAGGAAAGACTTCCTTTGTCATCGCACACCGATTAAGCACCATTAAGAACGCAGACCTCATCTTAGTCAGGAAGGATGGAAACATTGTCGAACAGGGAACCCATGAATCCCTGCTTGCTGAGAATGGCTTCTATGCTTCCCTCTACAACGCACAGTTCGCTCTCTCTGCTGAGAATCTGATTGATTAACAAAAACAAGGTATCGATAGGCTAAAACCGCAAGATACCTTGTTTTATTTTGCTACAAATTCAATCCAGAATGTTTCGCAGTTGCTATTCGCTCTAGTAACAAAGCCTAAGACAGCTTTTTTTCTTTACATAGAGAGCGGCTTTTCAGAGAACACCAACTTTCCATTTTTATCAAATAGAAAGTAGATGGAATCATTGTCAACTGTTGATGCTTTGTATCTTCTCACATCGTTAGCTGGAAAAGAATCGTTCATTAAAGCATATGAACTAATATACAGGCAGGAACTTTTCGTGTTCGAAATCTTATCTTTGAATACGGAGAAGTCAACCGGAACATGGCCGAATGTTTTAAAAATATTATAACGAATATCTCGACTTAAAAAACACACGTCAAATGAGGCATAAGAGTTAAATTCAAATTTCGGTAAAGAAGCAATATCATACTCTGTTTGTATATTCTCTTGATTGTCTTTGTCCACAAGTGTGAAAGAAGCACGAAGAAAAATTTCTTTCCCACGCAATTTGGGATAGTCTTGGTCAAAACTAGTCCCATAGATAATATCAACGGGTATGGAAGAAGATGGATCCGCTTGAACCTTAAATCTTGTCCTTCCGAAATATTCGCCGCTTATCCCAAGTTCTTCATGTTCGTGTTTGCTGATTTTTTCTTCAAAGGCATTTTCCTTTGTTAGCCATTCCTCTTTATAACGAAAGCCGTTTTCATCCGTCAGAAAAGAATCTTGTGGATTCGAAACGCCGCTATTACTAACATCATTCTTTCCATTGCAGCCCGTCAAAAGGAGAAATGTTAACCAAAATGGTAGTTTCTTTTTCATTGTCAGACCTCCTGATCTAGTCGATGTAATACTCCAATTGTGTTCGATCATCGGAATAATTCAACCTCAATTGGAAAGAATCAAACCTATAATCACAAAGAAAGTAAAAATGAGACGGTTCACAGAAAGAGTCTGTGTTCTCATCATACATTCGGATTCCCCAGTTCCTTTCTATTTTGGAGGTGTTGCATTTTTCTAAGACATAGGAAGGATTAATAAAAATTTCTTCTTTATAGTGATAACTTAGATAATAGGAATTCCGGCTAGGGAATTCATATTTTTCTGTCTTATAATCTGCTTCCTGCATCTTTGGGAGTTTCTTATAGGAATAATAGATATCGGTACCTGGACTAGAATATTGATAAGAAAGAACTGGGACATAAGATTGGAAGGAAGAAGACTCCGCAGGAGAATAATTAAAACCAATCCATACGGTAATTGTTATCAATTTAAAAGCACTTGTCGTAATAATCGGATTCTTCTTTGTATCAATCCAAATAGGCTTCTTTTCCTTTGCGAAAATGTTATCTACGATCAAATTATATTGATGCTCGAAGACATTCTCTTTCGTTAGGTCGCCTTCTTGATAAGCATTGCCCATTTCATCTTGGCAAATGCCAGTTTGGCTCTGATTTACAGAAAGTCCAGTCTCTTTTCCGCAAGAGGACAAGCAAACAGTTAAAGCAAAAACAAGTAAATTAATAGCTTTCATATTCTTCCTCCTATTATCAGAATTCCACCATGGCTTTCGGACCCTCTACAGGTCCAAGATAGTCATAATTAGACTTACCTATTGGAAAAAACTTTCTATCATAATTTCTTCATAAGTATGTATCCTCGATTCATGAATCGATTCTTACAGATTCGCTATCTATATGTTAAACCTTTCATGACTTTTTGTTTGCAACACAAAAAAAGCAATTATTGGAAGTGTTTGTATAAAGCGCCTTGACAAAGGGAAAACAGCAAGAACCCATATTAAATTATAAGCGGTTTCTTTTTTAAAAAAATGCGTTTTTTGTAAATCAAAATAAGAATGGAACGACTACCCAATGATGCACATGTTCCAGGTATCTCTCATCGAGCCGACAGCAAGGCCTCACACCCAGTGTCCGAGCACCTTCCACGAGCCCATTTCCGTCTCTCTGGACTTTCTTTGTACGTCTTCCATTTCTGCCACATCTTCTAGAACTCTACAGTTTGTCTTCATGCACAAGCTTCGCAACGCGGTAGAAGAAACAATTCATTTCTTCCTTATAATCTTTCTTGTCATAGGCATGTTCGTTTCAATAGTTAAAGCCATCCGGAATGTTGTGCCACAGCGTGTAGCCTAAGGAAGATTTTGTTTTTCAATCCATTCCCATTTCATTTTACAATTCAAGAATCTAAAGAAGCTCAGGCAAATCAACACAAAAAAGAGGCTGCCTATAACCCATTTCTAGGTTTACAGCCTCTTTTTCATTCAGCTTAGGATTTACCTATTGTCTAACAGAGCCTTGAAGGAATCATACTTCAAGCTAGCTCCGCCAACAAGTGCACCATCAATATCCGGGCAAGCCCTGTATTCTTTGACGTTGTTCGGTTTAACGCTTCCTCCGTAGAGGATCAGGATCTTAGAAGCAGCAACCTTTCCGAAAAGAACATTCAGAAGGTCACGGATATAACTGCAGATATCCTGAGCAATTTCAGCAGAAGCATTCTTACCAGTTCCGATACTCCAGACCGGTTCATAGGCGATGACAACATTGTTCCTCTGGTCTTTGGTCAGATTCCTTAAACCAGTGACAATCTGTTCGCGGATGACATCTTTGGTAATGCCTTCATCATACTGCTTGGCAGTCTCGCCGACACAGTAGATGGCATGGAAGCCATTCTTGACCATCGCAGAAATCTTGCGATTGCAATCGAAGGAAGTTTCTCCTTCATAAGCACGCTTCTCGCTATGGCCGATAATAGCCCAGTCAACACCGATTTCCTCAAGCCTCGGAACAGAGACAGAGGAGGTGTAGGCACCATGATCTGCATAGTGGCAGTCCTGAGCAGCAACAATCAGACCATGAGCATGTTTACGGATGGTACGAAGAGCGACAAAGCTCGGAGCGATGCCAAGCCTGACACCCTTGGACTTTGCTTCCCGTGCTAAATCGTTTTCTTTGACAGCATCACAGAAGTCAAGACCCTCCTTGATGGTGTTGTTCCTCTTCCAGTTGCCCCTGAGGAACTTCTTCCGAAGGGCCTTATTTGTCCTCAATGACATCGATGCCCGGCAGCTTTCCATCGTTCTGAATCAATTCGAGGGAAGCTCCGCCTCCAGTAGAAACATGACTGAACTTATCATTGAAACCGAATTTCTTGGCTGCAGCAGCACTATCGCCACCGCCAATGACAGTGAAGGCACCATTTTCTGTTGCTTTAGCGCAAGCTTCGCAGACAGCTTTGGTTCCTTCCTGGAAATCCGGATTCTCGAAGACGCCCATCGGTCCGTTCCAGAAAATGGTCTTGGCCTTAGCGATTTCTTCGGCATAGAACTTACGGGTCAGAGGTCCGACATCAACACCTTCGTATCCCTCCGGGAAGTCCGTTTCATTGTTGTCGATATACTTGATATCTTCAACCTTCTTCTCCGGATTCTCGAAATCGAAGCCTTTGGCAACGATAGAATCAAGAGAAAGCTTGATCTTGCCCGTGTCATAGCACTTACGGGCATATTCGAGCTGATCATCCTCGCAGATAGAATTTGCGACAGAGATATGGAAGACAGCCTTCTTGAAGGTATAACCCATACCACCGCCGATAAGGATCCTATCGCATTTCTTAAGTAAGGAATCGATGACTTCGATCTTGGAAGAGACCTTAGCACCGCCTAAGATAGCGATATAAGGACGCTCATTTTCCTGCGGATTGACGCAACGTCCAAGACCTTTGATTTCCTTTTCCATTAAGAAACCGACGGCAGTCGGTTTGCCTTCTGCTTTGAGTTCGGCAGGAACTCCATAAGTAGAAGCATGGGCACGATGGGCAGAACCAAAGGCATCCCTGACAAAGGCATCGACATAAGAAGCCCATTCCTTGCCTAAAGCAGGATCGTTCTTCTCTTCGCCAGCCTCATAACGGGTGTTCTGGACTAAAAGGACTTCTCCATCCTTTAAAGCATCGATGGCATTCTTTAAGCCTTCTCCATGGGTATCCTTGGAGAAGAAGACTTTGACATCTTTACCCCTAGCCTGATCAAGATATCCCTTTAAAACAGGAAGAACGATAGAAAGATCATTCTTCTTCCTCTGTTTTTCGATATCTTCCCTAGTAGCCTTTCCCTTAGCGATGTCTTTCCATTTGACCTTGCCAAGGTGGGACCTTAAAACAACTTTGGCATTCTGCTTGAGTAATTCGACAATAGTCGGAATCGCGGCTTTGACACGGTTGTCATCGGTGATTTCAGCTCCCTTATGTGGAACATTGAAATCAACACGGACTAAGACCTTCTTGCCGGAGACCTGTAAATCCGTAACTACTTTTTTCATTATGGTTTCCTCCCTGTTTTTGAATAAAGAGGCGGCAGGCAAAGCTGCCGCCTCAGGGTTTTCGTCAGAAAAAACTACTTGGTAAGGATTTCGCCGTAGAGCTTGGCTAAACGCCTCATCTGGCAGGTGAACGAATACTCGTTATCATACCAGGAAGCGACCTTAACGAAGGTGTAGTCACCAGCCGGGATGAGCCTGGTGAGAGTTGCATCGAAGATAGAACCTTCGGTACGGCCTAAGATATCGGAAGAGACAATCTGGTCTTCGTTGTATCCTAAGACACCCTTTAATTCACCTTCAGCAGCTTCCTTCTCGGCAGCATTGATTTCTTCGACAGTGGCAGCTTTCTTTAAGAGAAGCGTGCAGTCGCAGATAGAACCATCAGTGACCGGAACACGGATAGCATTTCCGTTGAGACGGCCATTGAGTTCAGGGATGACCTTGCCGACAGCCTTTGCAGCACCAGTGGTGGTCGGAACGATGTTGGCAGCGCCAGCACGGCTACGACGGACGTTGCTTCCAGCTAAGTCAAGAATACGCTGATCGTTGGTGTAAGCGTGGACAGTGGTCCTGGTTCCGCCGATGACACCGAACTTGTCATTTAAGACCTTCCTCATCGGAGCTAAGCAGTTGGTGGTGCAGGAAGCGCCAGAGATGATGGTCTGATCCTTGGTGAGCTTGTCAGTGTTGACACCATAGACATAGGTCGGAATATCCTTGGAAGAAGACGGAGCAGAGATGATGACACCCTTAGCACCATTTTCCCTGTGGACATCGCCATCTTCATGAGATTTCAGACGGCCAGTGCACTCGAGAACGATATCGACACCATAGTTTTTCCAGAGAAGTTCATGCGGATCCTTCTTGCCAAGGACCGGAATCTTGTGGCCACGGAAGATGATGTTGGTCTCATCAGAAGAGATCTCATCTTCATGCCAACGACGATGGGTGGTGTCATACTTTAATAAGTATGCTAAGGTACCAGCATCGACTAAGTCGTTGATAGCAACAACTTCGAAGACTTCCTTGCCCTCTTCCTCGTTCCTCTCATAGGCACGACGGAAGGCAAGACGACCAATACGACCAAAACCATTGATAGCTAATTTAATAGACATTTTGGATAATGTCCTCCTTTTTTCGAGATAATTCTACAATGAAAAATGAGCCTTTTAAAGTATTTTGATTACTTTTTTCAAAATAAAAGCGGTTTCTAAACTTACTTTTCTATATAATCGCTCACTTGTGTTCTAGAAATGCTTATTTGCGTGCGCATTTTTCATTTTTATTGATAGACACCTGCCTAGTTTTCCGATGAAACATTCCTTTTTTTGAAAAAAATAATAAAAAAACGGAGAAAACGGCAATTTCAGCCTATTTCCTCCGTTTGCGTATTTCATCTGCCTGTCCGCGTAGGGAAGACCTGATATGAACCACTCCGGATTTCGATATGGAAACACCATCCTTCGAAATGTTCTCAGCAAGTTCGCGGTAATTTGCTTCTTTCCTATCCAGCCGTTTCTGTATGACAGCCTGTGTTTTCTCATCGAAGAGGGATAAGGGACGGACCGTAAGAAGAAACTCAATGGCTTCGATATCCCGCTGTGCACTATTCAGGGACCGGGAGAAGTTTGCACTATCACAGATGGACAGACGGTTATTGATGTTCCTTTCTTCTTTATTGATTCTGGCATTTTCAAAGGTGAACCTGCCTTGATTCGCACCGATAAAGGAAAGGAAGACCGAAATCTGATCCGATCTTTTTAAATAAAGAACATGTTTTTCCCGTCGTTTGATGTATTTAAAGCCCCTGCTCTTCTCTTCCTTGAAGGTAAGAAGCTTCTTCTTTACTGCCAAGGCATCATTCTTATCCGTAAAGGCCATTTCAAGATAGTAGGAAGTATGGGCAGAAGATGGATTGTTGACACTCCCGTTCGCAAGGAAGCATCCAATCAGGAAAGAGGATAGGTTCTTCCGGTGAAGCCTGTGCTTTGGAGGTATCCGTTCAATACCATCCTTGAAGACTTCAAGTTCATCCCTCCTATCATAAAGGTGCTTGTCTCGGACAGAGATACGATAGATCACACCCTTCTTAAAACGGGTCTTCTTTTCGTAGGTGATCCTCGGCGTCCTTTGATACACATCCTTCAAAGAAGAATAAATCAGCTTACAGACCGATGCGATTTCGGTTCTCAATTCCAAAGAAGGTTTGCTTCCAATCGAAAAGACAGCTCCGTTCCGGATAAATCCGGATAGAAGGCTTTTCTTCTCTTCGGTAGTATAAGAGCGGGCACTCAGCTCGCTCTTTACCTGTTTGGTAAAGCTGACTTCTCCTGTTTCCATATCGGCACCTCTACAAGAAAAAACAACTAGTCTTCGTTTTTCAGATAATCGCTATGTATCCTTGTCGCTGCAAGAGATCCATCGCTGACTGCCCTTGTCACCTGACGAAGAGGCGTGTTCCGGCAGTCTCCGATGGCATAAAGGTTCTTGACCTTCGTACGCCTAAGATCATCTGTGACAAGATATCCTTTCTCGTCTTTAATCGAATCAATTTTAACAAAGTCGGTCTGCGGCCTATCTCCAACAAAGAGGAAAAGACCAGATCCCGTTAAGGTTTCCTCTTTTCCGGTATTGTTGTTCTTTATGGTCAGAGACTGGAAAGAAGTATCTCCATCGACAGAAATCGGTTCATAAGGAACATATAGTTTCGTATTATTCAAGGAAGTAAAGTGACGGACTAATCCTTCTTCTGCTTTCAGCTTCTCATGATGGGCAACCAAAGAAACGTGATGACAGATAGAAGAGAGATAAATAGCTTCCTGGAAAGCCGAGTTTCCGCCGCCGATAACAAGAACATCCTTCCCTTTATAGAATGGACCATCACAGATGGCACAGGTAGAGATACCTCTCCGCTTGAACTTCTCTTCTCCCTTCAAAGGAAACGGACGCGGCTTTAATCCATTGGCAAGGATGACATAGTAGAAGTCATCTTCAAAAAAGTCGCCCTTCACATGGAAAGTCCCATCGGAATTCAAAGTTAGTTCCTTGATTTGTTCATAATTGACCGGAATCGAGAAATCATTCCTCTGTTCTTCCCTTGTCCTAGCAAGTTCCGGACCAGATCCTTTCCGGTAACCAGGATAGTTTTCAATCTTATCGGTCAGATTGACTTTTCCGCCAATGTTTTCTTTTTCAAAACAGACCGGTGTCCTGCCATAACGTTTCAGATAAATACTTGCACACACACCGCCAGGACCAAGTCCGATAACGGCGACTTTTTTCTTATCCATTTTGTACTACTCCTTCTTGTTTTTCTCAGACAGTTCTTCCTCTTTCGCTTTCAGAAGCGAAAGATCCATGTCTTTCCGTTCATCGACAGAAGAAATATCCTCTCTGGATAATTCCCTGACAAGCTGATCTTCTGTCTCAATATAGCAAGACTTAAGATAACGGACTTTATTCAGCTTGCCTTTCTTAGCCCTATAGTTAAGAACATGGTTCAGGATGATCAGAAGAAGACCGATGCCGATATAGACACCTGCCCTGACATAAGACTGATAAGAGCCCTTATCAGCACCAGTAGCAGCGCCAGAGTCATTTCTCGACCTAATGAACTGCGGGTTACGAAGCGGCTCAAGAACCCTACGGACCAATCCGTAGATGATAAAGTAAGCGAAGCTCTTATCTCCGTTCACGAAGTGCTTTCCTTCCACAGCATTCAATCCATACTGAAGGAGGAAATACCCCATCAGATTCAAGACGCCTTCCACTAAGAACAAGGGAGCAGCAATCGAGCCAGAAGGAAGTCTCTGGCTGACGGATGCACTTCCCATCAGCTGTCCGTTATAGAAGTATTGACCCCTTAAATGATTGCCGTTCTGCCTATTATTCGTAATAAAGGAAGGAAGGAAATTCCATGCGGAAGGAGAGACGGCATGTCCAAAGACTTCCTGATTAAAGAAGTTACCCCAGCGACCGAACCTCTGTGCAACAAGAATTGTCGGAACAGCAAAGTCCCTGATTTTCAGAATCGATGTTCCCTTTCTTCTTAAGGCAGCATAAAGAACACCGGAAACAACGCCAAGAAGAGCACCACCTTGAATCGCAAGGCCGCCTTCCCAGAGTGCAAAAGGAGCATACCATTTTCCTGCCGATGGAGCACAAGTCGGCCAGGTGGCAATCACGTACCAGATACGGGCACCGACAATTCCCCTAGGAAAGGCGACAAGAAAAATCGTATTAAAGAAGTCCCATCCACGGAAGCCATCCTTACGGGCATGATAGTTGGACAGAAACAAAGCAAGAGCAGCACCGATTACAATGCAGATTGCATAAAAACGAATCACCGGATGTTGAAACGGAATTCCAGGATAATAACCAAGGATATTCATTATTTCTTTATCATCTCCTTCTGCCGTTTTTCAGCAATTTCAGCAAGACGGCGCTGGAATTCGTATCCTGTATCATAGCCATAATCCTTTAACTTATAGTTTGTCACTGCAGTCTCGATGATTTCCGCAATGTTTCGTGCTGCTGAGACTGGAAGACGAACAAGCGGAATCGACTCATTCAGAATCTCATAACGTTCTGTTTTCCTTCCGATTCTTTCCATCGGCTGGTTTTCGGAGAACGGAACAAGGTCAATGACCCTCTTAATGTGGGCACGCTTTGCCAAAGAGTTGATTCCGAACCTACGGGAAACATTGATGATTCCGATACCGCGGACCTCCATCCTTCCGTAAATGGATTCCGGACAGGTTCCAATAAGCTTGCCGCGGACTGATGCAATATCAACACGGTCATCCGCAACAAGCCTATGTCCCTTCCGGATCAATTCCAAGGAGACCTCCGATTTACCAACGCCGGATTGTCCCCTTAAAAGGACACCGACACCATAAATGGAAAGAAGACAGGCATGAACCGCAGTCCGAGGAGCTAAGGCCTCGGATAAATAGACATAGAGCTGACTTGCCAAATAAGAGGTATCGGCAGAAGAAGAAAACAAAGGTGCGTTCTTTTCCTTGGCCGCACGGAGAAGAGGATCTGGAATCGGAGAGTTATGGGTCACAATAATAGCCGGGCATTCCTCCGAGCAGATTTTCAATGAATTATGGTAAATGAAATCCGGATCCGAGTCCTTAATCAAGGCCCTTTCCTTATTTCCAATTAAATCAATACGGTTCTTCTGATGGAACTGGAGAAGTCCGAGCCTTTCAAGGCCAGGGCGATCAATTTCCGCAACCTGAACAGGGCGGGATAAAGACTTCCTGTCTCCATTGACGATCTTGAATCCAAAATGATTCGCTAATTCCAAACTAGTAAGCATATCCGATTCCCCTTCCTATTTCTTTATTCCAGTTCAATTATACACGAAAGACGAGTTCTTCTTCTCTTTATTCATCCAAAGGATGAGGGCTTAAGTATTTTTCTTTCTGAAGTTCTTTTTTCAGATAGAAGCCAGTATAGGATCCTTCACAGTTCACAATCTCATCCGGTGTACCTTCAAAGACAAGATTTCCGCCTCTATCACCGCCTTCTGGGCCAAGGTCAACAAGGTAGTCCGCACATTTAATGACATCCAGGTTGTGTTCAATGACAACAACCGTATTTCCAGCATCGACAAGACGGTTCAAGACAGTAATCAGCTTTTCGATATCATAAGGATGAAGGCCCGTTGTCGGTTCATCTAGGATATAGAGAGTGGAACCATCGCTAGACTTTTCAAGTTCATAAGCAAGCTTGACACGCTGTGCTTCACCACCGGAAAGAGTCGTAGAAGACTGACCAAGTTTCCTATAACCAAGTCCGACATCGCATAAAGTCTTTAGCTTACGACGGATATTGGCATAAGCAGAGAAGAAGTCGACCGCTTCTTCCGCACGCCTATCTAAGACATCCGAGATATTCTTGCCCTTATAGCGGATCTCAAGAACATCATCCGTATACCGCTTGCCATGACAGACATCACAGGTGACATAGACATCCGGAAGGAAGTTCCTGCTGATTCTCTTTACACCAGCACCTTGGCAGGATTCACAACGTCCTCCCTTCCTGTTAAAGGAGAACATCGACTTTCCCATGCCCTTGATTCTAGCATCCTGGGTCTGAGCATAAAGATCACGGATATCATCAAAAACCTTTATATAGGTGGCAGGGTTGCTTCTAGGTGTTCTTCCAATTGGTTCCTGAGAAACATTTATTACCTTAGAGATGGATTGCAGATTTTCAATACAATCGCACTCTCCTTTATCGCACTGATACCCAAGCTGCGCACGGGCGGTCTTATAAAGAACCTCATCAATCAGAGAAGACTTACCAGAACCAGAAACGCCAGTAACAACCGTAAGGCATCCAACAGGAAGAGAAACATCGATATGCTTCAGGTTGTGACAATAGGCATTCTTGATTTCAAGCCTCTTATGATAGCTTCTGCGTTTACTAGGAATGGCAATCCTCTTTCTTCCGGAGAGGAAATCACCCGTCAAAGAGTCTTTATCTTCCCTGAGTCCTTTCGGAGTTCCGGAATAGATGACTTCTCCGCCATGATCACCAGCTCCTTTACCCCTGTCGACAACATAATCGGCAGCAAGGATGGTATCCTCATCGTGTTCTACGACAATCAAGGAGTTACCAAGATCACGCCTTTCCTTCCTGGTATTGATCAGCTTATCATTGTCCCGTTGATGGAGACCAATAGAAGGTTCATCAAGAACATAAAGAACTCCGGTGAGCTTACTGCCAATCTGCGTTGCCAAACGGATACGCTGGCTTTCACCGCCAGAAAGAGTAGAAGCTTCCCGGGAAAGAGTCAGATAATCAAGTCCGACATCAATTAAAAATTTCAGACGGTTCTTGATTTCGGTGATGACCAAGTCTGCAATATTATGTTCCCTCTCACTCAATTTAAGATTCAGGAAGAAGTTATAGATCTTATCTAAGCTCCTAGAACAAAGCTCATGGATATTAAGGCCTCCGACACGGACAGAAAGAACCTTTTCGTTCAATCGAGCACCATGGCAGGTCGGACAGACATGCTCCGACCTAAAGGATGTATAATACTGCTTCCTCCACTCGGATTTTGTCGTCCTATAAAGACGATCGATTCGAGCCTTTAATCCTTCCGTAACATTCTTGACAATCTTAGAACCGCTGGAAGTCTTATAAATGTATTTCACAGGTTCTGTCGGACCATAGATAACGATATCTTTCTGACGTTGGCTCAAGCGATTGAAAGGAGTACTAGTGGAAATATGATATTTTTCTAGAACAGCATAAAAGTCATTCCATTCAATCGTGTCATGATTATTCTTTGGAAGACATGCGATAGCACCATCATCAATGGACTTCGTTGGATCTGCAACCCTTAAAGAAGGATCCGCTTCGATTTTGACACCAAGTCCATTGCAATCCGGGCAGCAGCCAAGAGGATTATTGAAAGAGAAAAGACGAGGTTCGAGCCTAGGGACCGAGAATCCGCAGATCGGGCAGGACTGGTGTTCACTGTAAAGAGTCTCTTTTCCATTGATTTCGGCAACGACATAGCCGTTTGCAAAATCAAGAGCCGTACGAAGAGAGTTGAACAAGCGGTCTTTGTTTTCAGGGTTAATAAGAAGGCGGTCAATCGCAAAAGAAATCGTGTGTTTCAAATTCTTGTCTAGAACAGGAAGAGTCTCATAGCGGGAAAGAGGGGAATTATCAATTTTGGCACGATTAAAGCCGGCAGAGAAGAATTTTTCCCTTGTCTGCCTATGCGTACCTTTCTCGTTCTGGACAACCGGTGCATAAATAGTCAGTTTGCTACCAACTGGATTCTTCCAAATCGCATTGAAAATCTGCTGCAAAGAGGATGCCTTAATCGGAACGTGATGTTCTGGGCAATAGGCAACACCGATACGAGCATAAAGAAGACGGAGATAATCATAGATTTCCGTTACCGTACCAACCGTGGAGCGAGGGTTGTGGCTTGTTGTTTTCTGATCAATAGAAATAGCGGGGGAAAGTCCGTCAATGGAATCCACATCCGGCTTAGAAAAATCTCCTAAGAACCTACGGGCATAAGAGGAAAGGGATTCGACATAACGACGTTGGCCTTCTGCAAAAATAGTATCAAAGGCAAGTGTAGATTTGCCAGAACCAGAAACACCGGAAAAGACGACAAGTGCATTCTTTGGAATGGTAACATTGACGTTCTTCAGGTTGTTCTCTCGGGCTCCTTTAACAACAATATAATCTCTATAATCACTAGTCATTGAAAAAACACCATCCTAAATACAATAGTTTACCAGAAACAGAGAAAGCAGTCGATTATTTGCAATAAACAGAGACAAGTCCGTCAGAATCAAACGGGTTCCTCTCTCCTTTGATCAAAGGAGAGACATAGTCCCTGTAGCTATCTTTGATATTATCTTTATTCTTTGACAGATAGGATAAAGGAAGCTTCTTTTCTTTGTTTGCGACTTTTTCAAGTGGAACAGAAGAGAAGTTAATCTTATAGGAAGCCGACTCTGCTCTTTCCCTTGTCACCCTAACTCCGCTCCTTCCTTTCTTTGCAAAAAGGTAGGCTTTTTCACCACAGGCAGAGGCTTCTTTGATATCCGTTAAAGAAGGGACGAAAGTAGCAGCACGATTCAAAAGAGAAAGCTCGATTCCACGAGTCTTATAGCCCTTCTGGGAAACCAGAGAAGAAAGATAGTCTGCCACTCCACCGACCTGAGTATTACCAAAACTGTCTTGTGCTTTCTGAGAGACAATGAGGTTTCCATTCTTGTCACGGATACCTTCTGAGACAACGACAAGGCAATGCCCTTTCTTATCAAAAACAGAAGTTGCTTTGGATAGAAATTCATTAACATCAAAGATTACTTCTGGAACAAAGATAAAATCAGGAGTAATTCCTTTCTTCTTTGCAAGAAGAGAAGAAGCAGCAATAAAACCAGAGTCCCGTCCCCTAGTCTCAATAATATTGATGCGTCCTTTCTCATAAGCGAGATCATCTTTTCCAATCGCAATCACGCTATTTGCGACAAACTTTGCAGCACTTCCAAAACCTGGGCAATGATCCGTATAGCCAAGGTCATTATCAATCGTCTTTGGTATACCAATGACCTTCACATCCCTTTTTGCTTTTTTCACCCTTTTACCAATCAAGGATGCAGAATCCATCGAATCATTTCCGCCATTAACGAAAAGATATCCGATCTGATACTCATCCAATGTCTTCAGGATAGACTGCCAGACAGGAGAAGAAAAGTCATCCGTGAGTTTGATTCTGGCAGAGCCAAAAGAAGCACCAGGAGTTACCAGCAGATCTTTAAAGTTCCGGTTGGATGGAATGAGTTCCAGTTTCCCGTTTAATAATCCGTTAACACCATAGCGAGAGACATAGAACTTTCCATGACTAAGATCGTTCTTGAACGCCTTATAGAGACCATAGAAGGAAGAATTGATGACTTGGGTCGGCCCTCCGGATTGAAAATAACAGACATTATTTCTCACAGTCGTCATATTTGAATTTCTCCTTTTGCTCAAAGTCTTTCCTTCCCTTTTTCAAAGTGACAATCGATTCGTATTTGGTATAGCGGTTCTTGATGGCAAAGAGTCCGAAAATCAGAATCCTGACAAAGAGGCCAAGCGAAGTCAGCATCCTTCCGAATTTGAAGTAAGGAGAGGAATAAGTCAGCTGATACTCAGCCTTGCCGTTGGAGGCAAGGAAGCCGATAAAGCCACCCTGTGCTTTATAGGTATCGACTTCTTCTTTGACTGTCTCACCGGTATCCTCATCCGTAGAAAGCTGATAGAGTTTCCATCCATTCTGTAAAGGCCTGTTTAAGACAACGAACTTCTTCTCATCATAATCCGTATTAAACAGGATTTCGTTTTCATTCCGGGAAACAATATGAATCTTGTTCTTCTTCAGATTATCCATTGCATCCTGATAGTCCCGGTTCCGGATAACATAGATGTTCGGTTTCTTTAAGACAGTCGGATTATCAACACTACCGCCTTTGACCCTGCCAAGAATCTTATAGACAGGGCGGTCGGTATAGTAGCCATGAGCAGTCTGATAGCTAGAATAATACGGATAATTATAGGAAATCCTATGATCATCTTTATCAAAGAGACGCCATTCGATGTTTTTATCGGAATTGATTCCGATATAGCTTCCAGTAGTTGGATCACTTGGGTCTGCTTCCGGAGCTAAAGGAACATATTCACCCTTGCTATTGGTGAACTGAAGAAGGATCTTAGAATAATAGAGAACCGAGGCAGAATGCTTGTTTCCGTTCTTGTCTTTCAAAGTATCTAGGTCAAAGACGGTATCGGCAGGTGTGATTCCGTTTGCGTTTTCAAAAGGATGCGTCTTAGCATACTCCGACCTGCAGGTCTGATCGGAGGGATTATCAAGGCTGCAGTACGCATAACCGCCTTTATCTTCCGGCCAGTTGGCAGAGTAGACGGTTGCAATCCTATGCCGATTATAGTTTCCGGAATAGTATTCAATCGGAGCGGAAGAACCATAGGTATAGTTTCCGCCAGTCACCGTAAGAGAGCCTTGGAAGGAAGTTGCATTGCGAGCCTGGTTTGTTTTGTCTCTAGAATCCAGTTCCTTATAAGAATAGATTTCTTTTCCGTTACCATAGAGCTTACCCATCCAGGACTGATTCTTATAGTAGAGATTAAGGAAATCCTCGTGTTCTAAGCTAGCAGCACGGAGAAGCGGATATTCGTTGATGTCTTCGCTTAATCCAAAATACAAGTCATCATCATCGTTCTTATAGCCAAGATTTGTTGCCATCCAGCTAGAATCGATGACATTATCATATCCAAATCCTAAGTCTATGAAGTTCAGGTTCACGTAAAGGGATTTGGTGCAATCTTTGGAAGACAGATACTTCTTAAAGGAGTCGGAGTAGTGAATTCCGATTTCTTCCTCTTCTACGCTGGTCAAATCAAGAACATTCTTGAAACCATACGGGATATCATAACTATTCGCAAGCTTAGTTCCGTCATAAGAGACAAATCTGCCCCTGGAATCTTTCCTGCTGCTTTCCTGAATCCGGTCGACCCTGTAGTATTTGATTCCTAAGAAGGTCTCCCTATTCTCACGGCGGTTGGTTAAACCCATCAGCCAGCTCTTGTAGTTATACGGAATTCGGCTGCGATCAATGAATTCCTGTGCTCCATAAGGATAGACCGAATGGAAAGAGGAAGTTCCCGAATAACCAAAATGCCTAGAGATATTCGGAGTATTCCGGTCCTGGCTATCCGAAAAGACACGGAAGTAATCCTCTCCGTTTTCCTCCTGTTTCAGTCTCGTTATGATTTCCGCCTGTAACGGAATGTCCTTACTCTGGTTGCTCTTAGAAAGCCCTTGTCCATAGATGGTAAGGTTAGCCCTGACAATGATATCCAAGGACCTCCTTCCGATGGTGACATAGGAATACTGCTTCTTATGGAAGAATGGACGGGTAACTAGATAAACAATCCTTGTCCAGATCAGGCTGCCGAAGATCAGCCACCTCTTTAAGTCCCACTCGGTTCCGGTATAGCTTCCTGGTTTCCTGCTGACTCCATAAATCACTAAGAAACAGCAGATAGCCTGCAACGAAAGAGTAAAAATAGCAGCTAAATCAAGATAGGAGCGAGGAAGCTCTCTTCTTTTCTCGATTGCCTTTAAATCAAACACAATCCTCCAGCTGACAGGAAGAAGGAAGTAACGTGCATAGGCAACCGTAAATCCAGAGAAGAGATAGAATCCAATCGGAGTAAAGATCAGGAACAGGGTTCCAAGCCTTCCTAACAGGTGGGAAACCTTCTTTTCCTTAATCGAATCCATGAAAGAAACGAAGAACCTTAAGAGCATCGGAGTGGTCGCATAAAGACCCGCCTGGCAATTGTCATACCAATTGACGTTCATCAAGTTGGAAGAATAGCAACTATCCGACATAAAGAGGAAATTAAACAAAGGTGTGTACTGATTCTGTTCCATTCCGCTTGGGAACGTGAAGACAGCCTTCAGCCTGTTTTTGAGTCCGTCTGCATTCTTAATGGCATCCAAATAAGAGTTACTCTGCGTACGTGGCCTGCTCTTAGCCACAGCAAGACCCGGAAGCAAAGTAAAGGCGCCAAGACACAAGGCTAGAATAAAGGACAGCCTTCCACAACCCATGACGGCATAGTTCTCATCCTTTGTCCGCTCTTTCCTCGTCTGGAAGAAACGGAACCTTGCATAGAGGAAAGCGCCAACCCTAAAGACAGCAAAGAAGAAATAGGATGCCCTAGCATTTAAGAAAAATCCGACTAAAAAGATTCTCGGATCCCGTTTCTTGATAATCCGTTCTAAGCCAAGGAAAATCAAAGGAAGAAAGGCAACAGAGTCAATGAAATGGAACCAGAGATAGCCAAAAGAATAACTGGAGAAAGCAAACGCAAGTGCTCCGATTCTTCTATTCTTTGGAGAAAATCCTAAATCCCCAAGATACCAATAGAAGAACCTACCGGCCAAGACCATTTTTGGAATAAATTCAAGACCTTGCAGTGTCTGCAGCCATTCTCTCGGAAACGGAAGAAGAATCAAGACAAAGGGATCAAAAAGATAGTAGAAGGAGTTTCCACCGATATTATCGATGCCTAGGAAAGCGCTTCTATCCCACTGAGGAAAAACACCAGTACGGAAGAAGTAGTGCCAGTCATCGTATCCATTAAAGATAAAATTCCTCTCCTGCCTAGAATAATCTCCGCTTAAAGGAATGGTGCATCGTTCATGCCTAAGCGTATAGACAAAGCAAAGAACTGCCACTAACGTCAGCAAATAAAACGTCTTCCTTCCTTCACCAGGCTGAAGGAAGACCGCTTTCAGCCAAGAAATCAAGGAAACGACCTTGTTTTTGGTTTGAAGAAGAAGAGCATGTCCTTTTTCAGACATCTTTTCTTTCAAACCATTCCAATCCATTTGTATTTTACTGTTCATAAGACTGCCTCTATTTTATAACAAGGATGGACTCTTTCCACCATATTCTTTTGAGCAAAAGCATGGGAATAGTTTATACTAGAGCCATGAATCGACAAAGCTTTAAGAAAAAAGTCGTTGCTTATCTTCAATCCCCCTTTTATCTTGTCTCCGTCTTTCTTCTTTCTTTCCTTTGTTTTCTTGTCCAGCCTCCGGTTATCTATCTTCCAGTCTCCCTTCTTTCCTTATTGTCTTTCCTTCCTTTGTTCCAAGACAACGGAATCTATTATTCCGGATTAGTCCTTTCCCTTTTGGCCTCGTCCAGCAGGCCATTAAGGAACCGAAATCTTCCCGCTCCGCTTGTTATCTCTACCTGTGCTGTTTTCTTATCGAGGATCTTATTCCTTTTCATCCACAAACCCAAAAGGCACGTTGATGCCCTCTTCTATTTCCTTCTAATCCTATTCTTGTTGATCCTTACTTCCTACTGCATCAAGTCAATACAGACAAACGAAAACTTCCGCCAATGCTGGTTCTTTATCATCTTTTTCTTTGTAGAAATAGTCATCTATAGAAGGCTATGTTCCACTTCCAACGGAAAGTCCGGATTAAGGTACCTCTCCCAAGTATCCGCCGCTATCTCCACAGTATTCTTCTTCGAAATCTTGTTCACACTTTTTTCCAAGAATAACTATGCATTCTTTTCTTCCAGGAACCTTTCCTTTGCTTCCAGCGAAGTGAGGTCATGTCTAATCGTATTCCAGATACCATTTTTGGCATTTGGTGTATATAAGAAAAAATGGTATCTGATATTTTTTGCATTAGTTGACTATATTTCGCTCATTCTCTTAGGAAACTATATCAGCTTTATTTTCCTTCTTCTTTCCTTCATTCCTTTTGTCTTCCTTGCTTTCCATTCCTACGAGAAACTCTATCCTTATTTAATATTAGTCGGTCTAGTAGCTATCCTCGCACCTTTCTGTGTTCTTTTATTCCTCCATCGTCCTTTCTCAACTGGCGTCATCGACTCCAGGAAACACTTCCATGTCCTAAGTAGTTCAAATCCAAACTATCCTCTTCTCAAGAGAGGATGGGATAGGTTCAAGCAAGACTACATCCTAGGATCCTCGGTGCTAAGCATTACAACAAGGGAAGCAATCGATTACTTTCCAAATGCCTACCTTCAAATCGGCATCCTATCCGGAATCATCGGCATCTTCTTTTATCTTTTATCCGATATATCCCTCTACGTCCTCTGTTTAAAAGGCAAGACAAAATCCGAACGAGTATTCTTCTTCTATTTTCTTATCCTACACGAAATCAGGAACTGGCTTAGGGATGCCACAACCGATTGGAGGATTCTATTAAGGCTATTAACCGCTGTCAGTGTTTATCAAGGCTCAATCTACCAAGATAAAAGGATTATCCATGATAGTTTCCTCAAGATTCCTAGTTTAGATAATCCTATAAATCCAGACGTTTACGATGAATCACGAAAAATATTTTAAATTTTTCTTGACAATATTTTGCAAATTGAGTATATTAATTACGCTCTTCTAAGGAACACCTTAGAGGCACATTAATTAGATAATAAATTCCAACATAAAAATTCCTTTTGCTCTCTCCTCTGGCACTTCGGTGTCAGAGGAGTTTTCTTTACTACATTTATCTCTTATTGGAATTTGCCAAGGCTATAGAAAAAAGGTAGAATATACTGCTAATAAAAGAAGGTCAACCATGAAATTTGAAACCTTAGTCAAACAGTTGAAATACACAGTCCTTAGGGAAGTCGCAAAAGACTACTGGGAAGGAGACCTCTGGGATAAAAGGATTGATATTCCGAAAAGGATTTCTCCAGGCCCGAAAGCAACCAGGCGTTGCTGTATCTATAAAGAGCGTGCTATTGTCGCCGAGCGTATCAAATTAGCTCTCGGCGGTGATAAGAACAATCCGAGTCTTCTCGAAGTCATCGAATCCGCCTGCGACCAGTGTCCTTTCGGTGGAAGGCAAGTCACGGATCTCTGCCGCGGCTGCTTAGCCCATCGCTGTGCGGAAGCCTGCCCGAAGAATGCTATTTCTTTCGATGACAGCTATCACGCCCATATTAATAAGGATGTCTGTATAAACTGCGGACTCTGTGCAAAGGCCTGCCAGTTCGGTGCAATCGCCAATCGCCGCCGTCCTTGTGAAGCAGCCTGCAAGATCAATGCGATTCATGCCCGTGAAGACGGCATTTCGGAAATCAATTATGATGCCTGCACAGAGTGCGGTGCTTGCTCTTCTGCTTGCCCGTTTGGTGCTATTAGGGATAAATCCTACATCACCAAGTGCATTGATATTCTTAAGAATCCGGAAAACGATGGTCACATCTATGCGATTATCGCTCCTTCGATTGCGGCACAATTTGCTCCTGCAAAACTCGGCCAGGTTTTAACTGGAATCAAGAAACTTGGTTTCTCTAGAATCTATGAAGCTGCTCTTGGTGCAGACCTTGTCGCCTATAACGAATCGAAAGAATTAAGCGAAGAAGGATTTGCAATCTCTTCCTGCTGCACTGCCTTTGTCAATTACATTCACAAGGCTTTCCCAGAATTAGTCGAAAAGATCTCGAAGAACCTCTCTCCGATGGCTGCTAGGTGCAAAGCTATCAAGGAGAAAGATCCGCTTGCAAAGACTGTCTTTATCGGTCCCTGCATCGCAAAGAAAAAGGAAAGGTTCAAGGAAGAATCTGCTCCTTATGTCGACAATGTCATTACCTTTGAAGAGCTCCAGGCTTTGCTCGGAGCACGGCAGATTGAAGTTGAGAAGTTAGAAGAATCTCCGATTGATGATGCTTCTTACTTCGGACGTATCTTTGCTCACTCCGGTGGACTCAGTGATGCTGTCAATGAAGCATTGAAAGAGCAGAACTCCGACTTTGTTGTCAAACCAGTGAAAGCATCTGGTCTTGACCAATGCAAGCTGAACCTGAACAGGATTAAGAAGAACACCTTCCAAGGTAACTTCTTAGAAGGCATGGCCTGCTGCAACGGATGTATCGGCGGACCTGGTTGTCTGACTCACCAGTTATCCGATCAGGCAAAGGTCGACCGGTTCAGTAAAACTTCTACGATTCCTACAATCAAATCAGCCATTGAAAAGTCCGGTATTGCATCGGATATCTCTTCCATCAAAAAGTAAATAAGAGGCAGTCTTTCTTAGACTGCCTTTTTTCGAGGTAAACATGAAACAAGAATATAGTTACGGAGCAGTTGTCTATCAAATTAAAGATGGTCAGATTCTTTATCTTATTGAGTTCAGGAAGCTTGGCCATGTATCCTTGCCAAAAGGGCACATTGAAAAAGGAGAGACTCCTTTTCAGTGTGCATTAAGAGAAATTAAAGAAGAAACCAATCTTGATGTTGATTTAGAAACTTCTTTCCACCATACCATTTCTTATTCTCCTTTTCCAAATGTCAGGAAAGAGGTCACCTTCTATCTTGCAAAAGCAAAAACATTCGATGTCATATCTCAGCCAGAGGAAGTAAAAGAAGCAAAATGGATGTCTTTTAAAGAAGCTAGAGAAGCCTTAACCTTCCAAAGCGATAAAGACACCCTTACCGATGCAGACAATTACAGGAAGAAGCATGAAGAAGACAAAAGAAGAAGTCCATTACAATAGGTCACGGATCAAAGGAAAAAACACCAAGATTGAATTAATCCTTCGAAAGGCACTTTATAAAGAAGGATATCGTTATCGGAAAAACAGGCCTGGTCTCCCCGGCCATCCCGATATTGTCCTTTGCAAATATAAAATTGCAATTTTCTGCGATGGTGACTTCTTTCACGGATACGATGTCTCTAAGACTCTTCATAGTCTGAAGACAAACCCTGGGTACTGGGAAAATAAGATTCTCAAGAACCGGGAACGGGATGAGAAACAGAACGAAGAGCTCGTCTCTTTGGGATATGTCGTGCTCCGTTTCTGGGAACACGAAATCATCCGGGATCTTCCTTCTGTATTAGATGAAATCGGACTAGCCGTTTTAAAGCAAAGCGAATCTCTATAAAATAAAATCACACCTCCTAGAAGATGTGATTTTATTTTGCGTTATCACTTTACCAGATACTGACACGCTTCTTGACGGGCAGATACCTCTTGTCCTTGGAAGTGACATGGAAGGCCTCATACCACTCAGAGAAGTTCCGCGGCTGCCTGTTGGCACGTAATTCACAGGGGGCATGAACATCCGTGACAAGAAGAAGCTTGATGTATTCGTCTTTTGCCTTCCTGCACCAGACCTTACCCCAATTGAGGAAGTAGGCTTGATAATCTGGCTTTTTCAGTTGTTTCCTTAATTCCAAGGTAACACCCATGCCACCATTATCCGCAATATTTTCAGAAACAATGAGTTCTCCGTTGACGACTCCGCCATGGAACTTGATCTTGTCAAATTCATCAATCCTTTGCTTGGTAAAATCCTTAAAGGCAGCGAAGTCTTTGTCTGTCCACCAGTTCTTAAGATTTCCTTTTTCGTCAAAATGAGCACCGTTATTATCAAAAGCATGGGAAATCTCGTGTCCGATAACAGCACCGATACCACCTAAGTTCTTGCTCTTGCTCTGCTTGATAGAGTAGAAAGGCTTCTGAAGGATAGCAGCTGGGAAAGTGATATCATTGGAGAAAGGATTGTAGCAGGCATTGACCCTGTAGCCAGGCCTTCCCCACTCGCTGCGGTCAACCGGTTGATTCAGTTTTTCTAAGCCATGCTGGATCTTTTCACGGTTTATTTTCTGCCTAGCAATAAAGAGACTGTCTTTATCCGTGAATTTCAGTTTCTTGTAGAATTCATCAATCTTATCCGGATATCCCATCTTGATTTCGATGGTATCCAATTTCAGGATAGCTTTCTTCTTCGTAGAAGGTGCAAGGAAAGTGTTCTTTTCCCTGCGTCCTTTGTATGCCTGAATAATCTCTTTTACAAGATTGACAACATCTTTCTTCGCTTCCTCGCCAAAGTAGGTTCTTCCATAATAAACACCGACCGGCTCGGAAAAAGTGCCAGAAGCAAGACGGAAAGCCCGTTTCTTCAATGGAGAATCATGGGTTGTTCCGACAAGAGCACGATGATAAGAATTGCCGAGTGTATAAAGCTCTTCGGATAGATAAGCAGTAGCTCGCCTTAAAGCACGGACATATGCCCAGTGGATATACTTAGAGAAGTTCTCTTCCTTAAAATAATTCTTAAAGCCTTCGATAGCCTTTGGATCATAGACAATAACATCTTCTGGAAGATTCTCGCCATAGAACGACTTCCTTAATGAAATCAAATCAAAAGGAAGAAGTTTCTTAGCAACAACGGAAAGCTTCCTTGGATGATAATTATCAACATAGTCTGCCCATTCAAGCTGTGATTTCACATTCTGGGCAATTAAAGCATCATAGCTGATAGTATCCTGGAGATAAGCTTTCTGATCCGCTTTGGATAATTCTGTCTTGGCTAGAATCTTACTTGCCCTGTTCTGATAAACAGAGAGAAGCTTCTGTCCGGCTTTATTGTCCTCTCCATAGTAAGTGGTATCCGGAAGAATAATGCTTGGGCCTGTCAGAACAAAAGAATGCTTCTGTGTGTTCTTCCTATCGGTATCCACACCAAAGTCGAGTGGAAGATCAACACCAAGGAGAGTCAATTCTTTTCCGTTCTTATTCAGTTCATCTATGTTCTGGATAGAAGCAATCTTCTTAAGAAGAGGAAGAACGGGTGTTATGCCATCTTTGTTCCGACGTTTCTTATCCAGAACCTTCTGATATAAAGCAATCGAGTATTTCCTCTCTTTGATATTTGTTTTCTTTTCGCCAGAAGCAAATAGATCAAAGTCCTTCCTTAATTTCTTCTGTACATTCTCATCCAGCCTTGCAAAACCACCAGTAGATGGACGATCCGAAGGAATCTTTGCCTTCTTAAGCCAATCTCCATTTACAAACTGATACAGATCATCTTGAACACGGATTTTCTTTGCTGCCATATTCTAAGTATCTCCTTTCCATGATTGAAAAAGCGTTTATAACGAAAAAGCCATATCATGACTTATTGTTGAAAGTATAGCATAATCTGCAAGGAAGAGACAGAATACACTTTTGATTTTACAGAGAAAATTCCATTTTCTTTAAAATCTTCTTTTTTTGTGTTAAGGTAAGACAGAAAAGAGAATTACATCATCATGGCAGAAGACAAAAATCAGATGGTCGAGTTTTTCGACTCTAGGGCAGAAAACTGGGATAAACACAGCAAACCAGATCCAAAAGTCATTCATACGCTCCTAAATTCAATTCCCTTAGAGCAAGGAAGGAAAGTACTTGATGTCGCCTGTGGAACAGGTGCCATCACTCCTTATCTTTATGAAAAGTCCCAAGTGAAAGTAAAAGCAATCGACTTAGCCCCTGAGAGGATCAAAATTGCAAACAGCAAATACGGAAACGATAGCCGTTTTCTTTTTGTCAACGAAGACTTCCTAGACAAAAAAGAAAAGGGCTATGACTTTGTTGTTATCTTTGATGCTTATCCTCATTTCCTGGATGTAAAAGCATTTGATGATGCACTATCACAAGCTGTCAAGAAAGGCGGTTACTTTGCAATTCTTCATGACTGCTCCAAAGAAGAGCTTTCCCACCACCACGCTCATATTCTGAATCTCAGCCGATTATTGAAACCAGCAGAAGAAGAATCAACAGCGTTCCAAGACAATTTTAAGATTCTCAAAGCGGAAGAAACTATCCACACTTATCTTATCCTCGGACAAAAATTATAAAGTTTTGGGAAAAAACCTCTCTCACGCCCCATATTAAGTGAGAGGGGTGAAGAAAGCAATCTCTTCCTCCTCTTCTATCCAAAAGGGAGGAAAAAGATGAAAAAGCAGAAGAAGTTGATTGCGCTTAGTACCTTAGCCGTTATAGGCTTAGGCATGCTTAGTGCAAACAGGTTGAGGCAGACAAGCCGGGAAGATACACCTAGCCAAAGGAAGCTGACTGGAAACGAATCCATCCAGTTAAGCAGTCCGAAGTTCTCACGCAATGCAGATGGAACTTTCACAGAGACAGTTCACTATGCTCTGCAGCCAGCTGGAATCACTGGAGTTTCCTTTTATACGACTTTGGACTGGGTTCAAAACGAAAATAGCGCCTTCGATTGGAAAGTTGTCGATAACACCAAGAAAGTCGAAGACTATGTCACCTATTCCAGGGACACAGTGGCACAGACAATTTCCTTTACTTGCAAAAAAGAATTCGGTCGTCCGCTTCGCTTCGATAGGGCAGTCCAAGAAGACACCAGCAAAACCGCAGAAATCCAGATTGACTATTCCCGTAAACGTGTTGAAAAAGCAAAGGTAATAAGGAACGTCGAAGAATTCACCGATAACAAGCCGGTGTTTATCAAAATCCAGGATGCTAAGTGGTCAATCGGATCCGTTGGCAGCACAACAGAAACCCAAAGAGTAGAAGTCGGATACAAAGGAGATCTAATCAGCACCTTATTAGGACCGATTCAGGAACCGAATAGCAGCGGATATATTGCCTACCTTGGCGAAACCTATTCTTCCGCTGCCGGATTACGCAGGGCAAGGGCAGATAAATTCAACGCCTACTTAAAAGAGTGCATCTCGGACGATAACCCAACCTGTTTCCAGAAATCATATTTAAAAGAAATCGGTACCTATAGTTACACACATTTCGGAACACGAAATTCCAGGACGGATTTCATTAACAACTATCGTGCAGCAGCCGAAAGAGGCAACGGATTCTTCGTCAAGGTCACCGTTGCAGATGAAGTCATCTATAACAAAGTCATTAATTTCAGCAACGGGGCCAACAGGCTAGATAGCCTCACCATCGACAAATCCGGTATTGTATTCTAAAAGAAAACAGGGTGTCTTTTTCAGACACCCCGTTTTCTATTTTTCATCATTTTCGAAGATTGGACGTCCGTCAAAGTCAATCAACCAAACAATTTTGTTTTGCTTTCTTGTTTCCTTGACATCAATCACGCGCTGGTTGGAAGACCCACGCCATTTTAATTTATTAGGTCCAGGATTCTTCTCTGCAATATATGGCCCATCGACAAGCACATCGATGTATTGCATCCTTGGTAAATCTTTAATATCTTCGTAAAGGTATCCCGTATAGACCCAGATGGTCTTACTTGGATAATGCTCTTTGATGCAGGCCCTGATCTTAGTAGCTTCCTCTCTAGAAGACGGGAAGGTAGCCTCACCACCTGTGAAAGTAACGCCAGAGATTTCATCCTGATCAAGCTGTTCTTTCAGTTCATCATAGATTTGATTGGTAACAGCATTTCCAGTCTTTGGATCCCAGGTTTCTGGATTATGGCATCCTTTGCAATGATGATTGCAACCTGCACACCAGATAACGCAGCGAAGACCATCTCCATTCACCTGGTTGTTTTTGTCGATTTTAATGATATTCATAGACTACCTGCTCTTACGATCCTTGATTTCAGCCCTCTTTGCATCGTTCCTCTTAGTAGAACCAGCCACCTTAGAATAGCCAAGATATCCACAGACACGATTGATTGTCGTAATATCGTGGGAGTGACAAACAGGGCATTCCTCTTCATTGTCATCGACCGTAGCACCGCAGTTATTGCAATAGCTCTTTGCGATATTGACACCAAAATAGTAGCCAAGTTCCCTAGCCCGTTCAATCGTAGCAGAAATATACTTCAGATTCCTACCTGTTGTGAAGCGGCAATACTGAATATGTCCGCCAGAAGCAAGATGGAAGTAACGGAATTCAGCATCCTGCTTCTCATAAGGAGTGATATCTTCCGTAACGTGCCTATGGAAAGAGTTGGTAAAGTATGCGCGGTCAGACACATTCTTAACAACTCCGTATTTCTTCTTGAACTGATTCAGCTGAGTTCCACAGAGCGATTCTGCCGGGGTTCCGTATATAGCAGCAATATAAGGAATATCTTTGCCAAAGTGTTTCTTCTTTTCGTCTACATAATCAGCAATATACTTCAAAGCTTTATATGCAAAGCAATCCGGATTCCTCCGTTCTTGATAAAGCGAATGTCCGTTATAAAGTTCCTGAAGTTCATTCAAAGCAGTGAAACCATAGGAGAAAGTTGCTTTTCTGACAAGCGGAGCAATCGAATCCGATGGCTGAAGATTTCCGAATCCGCCTTGACAGAAGGCAACTGGATCAAAGGAAGCTTTCAACTTGCAGAGATAGTAATACGTCTTAATATGAAGCTGGTTGATCCTATCCAGATAATAATCAAGAACCTTAAAGAAGTCTTTTCCTTCAACCTGTGCTTTTCTAAGAATCATCGGAAGGTTAAGAGAGATGGCACCTCCGTTGAATCGTCCAGTGAAAACAGGACGATCATTCTCATCCACAGGGGAAAGATTGCCAGACTCATAGAGCGGGCTAAGATAAGCACGGCAGCCCATCGGAGAGACGATACTATCGACCCAGTCCTTGTTCTCGACAACATTGCGATGCTCATCCAGATACCAACGGGAAACACCGAATTTATGATATTTGTGGAAAACTTTAGCAATCGCTGGCTCATAGTGAACGGTAACGGAGTCTTCAACAATCTTCTCATCCGGCCTATCTAAACTAAGCCAATCCGGATACCTTGCCTTACCAGAGCACTCAACACCGATTTTATACAGCCAGTTCAGTTTTCCACCTTCACCATGGAGTTTTTTGGTGTAAAGGAAGACAAGCTTTGGGAAAATAGCAGGACGCTTATGGCCTGGATGTCCTTGTCCTTTCCTTCTTACTTCCAGAGCGACTTCCCAGACAAGGCTTCCGAATTTTGTCTCATCGCATCCGCCGGTAAAAGTCGTAAACGGATAATCACCTCTGGAAGAAGCAACGGTATTGAAGGTATGTTCAAAGCCCTGGAATCCTTGTTCAAGATCCCGTTTGGTCTTTTTCCACGCATACTCTTCCGCTTTCTTTTCATCATAAACACCAGAGACCTCTTCTGTCAGTTTCTTGAACTCATCAATATATCCAAGATAGGATTTCTCTGCGTAAGGAGCTAAAACCGAATCGATTTCCGGAACAGTGAATCCACCATACTGCATAGAAGCACAGTTCCTTGTAATATCCGAAATCAGGTTGCAGGCAGAACGGACATCCTTCGGCTCGTTGTAACCGATATTCTCCCATTCAAAACCGCCTTTAAGAACCTTACCCCTGTCAAAAAGACAGCAGTTATAAGTCAATAAACGAGAAGAAATATCATGGATATAGATATAACCTTCATCGTAAGCAATGCGTTCTTCATCCGAAAGGAAGTTCTTCCTATAGATTTGCTTTGAGAAAGCATTGTAAGTCAAAGTACGACGGGTTGAGACAAGTGCAGAAGTCGTGTTCGCATTGGAGCGATCTGCCCTGAAGTTCAACTGATCGACCGTCTTGATGGCTTCATCCATCCTACGGACAAATTCTGTTTTATAGTTCCGGTAATCCCGATAGCTCTTTGCAACAACAGGGTTTACCTGATCAAGAGCAAGTTCGACATAGGTATGCCTCTTGATAACCGGAATATTCTCGAGTTCGGATTTTTCCCTCTCTTCTTCGACGATGGAACGGAGGCTTTCCCAGTCTTCATCGGTGAATTTGACATTAACGCGGTCACAGGACTTTGTTACAGCGTTTTTAATCTTAGAAAAATCATATGGTGCTAAGCTAGTGTCTTTTTTGATAATCCTCATAATCCGCTCCTCATCTATGGTCTCTGAGTTTAATCAGAGAGGTTATTCCATGATAGAATTTTTCCTCTTTGCTTTCAATAACTTTGCTCTGATTGCTCAATTGAAAAAGAATGTGAATTTATAAATGAAATGAGAATGGAGGAACAAACAAAATGTCCCTTGGACTAGCCCAAGGATCACGCACCATGGCATAATCTTCCGGATGGCTGTAAACATCGGAAAAGAAATGCCTATGGAGGAAAAGAATATACTGAGGTTCAAGCACCTCCGAAGAGAGGAAGTTCCGCAGCGTGCTGATGCGGAGATACGTGAAGAAGAGGAACATCGGGAAGATAGGACGGGACGATTTTGCGGAGCTGGGATTTGCGGTCTAGGCGGGACGTGCATTTCTTCCTGTCCATGGACAGGACATGCAGCTGCTTCTCCTGTTTACACAAACTATTGACAGTTCTCGAATAACCTAGACCGTCTTTTCTAAATTCATCTGTTTTAAGTTTCATTTCGCTAGTCATAGTCTTTGCCTCCTCATAATCTAAGGAGAAAATCGAAAGGCATCGTTAACTTATCTCATTCACCATCTTCAGAACTTAGAAGCTATATTTATCTTAATAATCGAAAGCGAGCATTAAAAAAGGCCCCACCAGATTGCTCCAGCAGGGTCATGCAAATCATAAATGAACAATTAAACTATTTCTTGTCTAACTGGTATAAGCCCTATCCAATTGAAGAATAATTTGTTGAGATGAAATCTAAATCATATGGGTCAGTATTTAACACAATATCGTCAAGACAAATTCTACCTTTGTTTCTATCGCCAGTTGCATCAGATGTGGCATAAAACTCAAGTCCATAAATACCTTGTGAATGCTTCCCAATGAAACGTTTGATATTGGAACGTGTAGTAGATAATCCAATAGCCTTTAAATTAAAGTCAGGATATTCAAGATCTTGCCAAGTTCCGTCTTTGTACATGACTCTAACTACAGCAACGCCGTTTAAATTTTCACTGCTATTCCAATAAGCGCCAAACATATATGAGTAAACGGGCTTATCCCATGTCAATCTCAAATAGGCTTCTCCGGCACCTTCTCTTCTTGGCGATAAATTTATATATTGCTCTTCAATATAGCCGCATCTTAAACGTTGAGAAATAATATTCAATCCTTTTACCTTTAAACTCTTTTCTTTGTATTCGTTTCCATTATCACCTTCGTTTGCAAACCAATATCTTTTTTCGAATTTCCAATCAGCTGGTTTTATTTGCACCCTGTTTGCATAATCTTTTAGCTCAGCAAATTGTGTTAAGCAATAATAATCATCCCAATATGAATCAGAATCAACCGGAGACTCAAACCCAATATAAACATAGTAGATTTTTCCATGAGCACTTAATGCCATATCCCACTGGTTTTCAGTCAAAGTATATTCATGATTATAAACATTTGAATCCTTAAATACTTCATGGCGATTTTCGTCTAATATACTAAACGTAAAATGTAAAGAAAGATTTTTGTGCCACTTTTCATGGATAAGTGAAACCCATTTATATGTAGGTAATAGATCTAAATAATTTCAAGAGGTTAATATTACTTCCTTTGGGATACAAGCCCAGCATGAACACAATGTATCATTTTCACCATATTCATTTACATATGTGTAATTATTAGAATGATGATCGTGATGGTCATCCTTGAAATTGAAAGCAACCAAATTTGTATATTGTGAATAACCCATCTGTTCTATTGTTACATGAGTCGAATTAGGTCCCCAACCAAAATTGCAGTAGATGTTGTCGGTATTTTCGTCATAATCGTATGCAACGACTGCGTGATTTCCAATACCTAATTTCACAGGAATTCCTTCTTTAACTAACTCTATGGTTTTGTTTCTAACGTCGGATGTTGAAGAAATAATTTCTACATCTGAACTTGTATAATTCAAAAAGTCGTAGACGTAATAATTAAATAAGTTAACATAATCGTCATACCCCATCCCATATTGACCTGGTTCGCGAACTCCAAATTTTGATTCGAATAAGTCAATTAATTTGAAATGGAAGTATTTATCAGCGTAATCGTGAATATACTGATCATAAACCTCAGAGGAAGCCTTAGCAATATAATCAGGCTCTTGAATAACACCAGGAGAATTGACATACAAGTCGATAAAGCCTTCATTTAAAGCTGTTGTTGCATCAAATGCTTCAGGAACTATATTATCATCCCAATATGTATCCCAAAATGAAAGCAACATTCCTGTGGCAACAAATCAACATGAGCCTTTGGCATTATCGCCAATATTATCGCCTAACTTATTAAAATAAAAAGAAGGATAAACAATAGTGTTGCTGTCCTTCGTCTGCGGTATAATCTTTCTGCT
>ERZ1026868.74-NODE-74-length-82450-cov-6.491959_pt1 | contig 82450 bp, 82 predicted proteins | sample MGYA00380164_ERZ1026868 | MGnify/ENA primary metagenome ERZ1026868 (study PRJEB33269, sample SAMEA4719800) | human gut metagenome | biome: human-associated habitat; feature: organic feature; material: feces | place: Cameroon | collected 2013-10 ...
GATATATGCATCAACGCCATTTAATGTTCGATGATAAGAAAATGAATTCACACCATGCAGAAAAGGCTCTGTCATATCAAAAATTCTTCGCTTGATACCATGCGGATCGTATTTTACTGTCTTCATAAACCAGTGCATATTTTTACACCCTTCATAGAACAATGCAGATCCATGTTTATAGCCATATGTTTGCTCTAAGGATATATTTAATACGCGGATCAGATCTTTATCGAAGATTTTCGGATCAAAGTCAAAATATGTGTGAATGGGGAATCGCGTAATATCCAGATGCAAATATTTCTTTGCCATGTAGATGTCAATCAGATTCTCAGCAACACCATGATTCCATTTTTTGCTTTGTTTTGTCCTTACATGATCTCCAGCATAAAATATAATCATCGGATGTGCATACATATCTAGGATATGATGACCGATATAGCCTTCTATAAAGGCTCGTACACTCTCTTTTTCTAATATTCCAAGCTGTTCCGCAGTTGTAAGATATTGGCATATAAATTCTCGAAAACTGTATTCCTGTAATTTCTTTGATAATTCAATATTTTCGGATAATCGATTTTCGTCAGATAAGTTGTAGCGAATTTGATACAGGATCAGATCATGTCCCTGCGCATATAAGGAATATTTATCATAATTGGCAGGAATTGCATGACCATTTTTCTCCAAATATTCTTTTATGTCGCTATAAAACGCATAATGTGTCATTGGTCCTGGCATTTTCTTCTCCTCCATCTATGCAGGTATATGCTTTGGTTTTTCCTTCGTAGATAATATGCTCCCGAAACATATCATAAAAATCAAATGGACGGACATTCCATGGCTTTGGAAAATATCCTTGATAAATCCCGCTTTTTCTTAGTAATGCCGACACCCAATGGGAACATACATAGTGATTTGGCATAGGTTTACACTGGGCGAATAAAAGCATCCAGAACAAGCCTCCAAAATCGTATTTTAGATAATCCCGTTTTTCCCAGGAATAAGCCATATAATGTTTTAATTTCCGAAATTGCTTTTCATCCACATCCAGCTTAATTACCGCGATGTGACTATGTTCCCCACTCCGTGCAAATATTCCTGTATGTATATTTTCATGAATCAATCCTGCACAAAGCGGATTGTTTATTTTCTTTCTAGCAAACGACATCATATTAGTTAACGATTCGTCCAACGATATAGAGGTATGATTATATCTGCCTCCCTGATAGCGATTCCAGAACTTCAAGGATGTCCGAAATCGAATCAACGATCCGGCAAGTGTCTGATTTCCGCTTAAGACAATATAAACTGATTTTTTTTCACAATCGCTCACTTTATGCTAATTTCTCCTTTATACGTTCTCCCGATACTGATTTTTCTATCATCTTTCATAACCAGATAATTACTATGTATCGACACAACATAATCCATATTGACAATATAACCGGTATGGCAGCGCACAAAGTTCTTTGGCAGTCGATTCACCAAGGATTTTAAAGTATCATAAAACTCGTACTTTGCATTTTTGGTGACGATACAGATTTTTCGCGCCTCCCTCTCGAAATATAAGATTTCACTCAAATTGATTAAGATTTTTTGTTTTTCGCTTATGATTTCAATAAATGATTTTATCTTGTTCGTGCTTTTCGTCGTCATCCCTCTGTATTCCCCCGTCAGTCTGAATATTTGTATTATATTTCTGTATCTATACAAAAATCTATGCACCTTGTCTAAACAACTTCTGACATTGCATAAACAACTTCTGTCACCTTTGCCCCATATTTTTCCACCTCTCATTTCCTACATTTTCACCTGGCTCGACCATAGCAGACTCCAATCAGATTTTACAAGATTTTCATCGCACATATTTTTTCTGTGCTTATCAAATATATAGATTTTCAGCCAACTTACACTTTTATTGAACCATCTGTTAAGATGCGGGATTATTTGACATTTATAATTAAATCTATAATAATAGACAAAGAAAATGGTTTTAAGGAGATATGGTATGCTGACACTGAGAAATATTTATATAGAACTTGGTGAGATTTTTGGATTTTCATACGAGAAAAACCAGAATGGTTCTTATCGTGTAAATACAGTAATTCAATATCTTGTCTATCCGGATCTGTATCTGGGGCAAAAATACAGCGAAAATGATATATGTTATTTCCTGGCTCATCCTGATTTTTCCTATCAGGCATATCCCAATATCCGTAATTCCTTTTCTGAGCTTATGAACCCGAAGGACACCAATCGTCTTCCGGTTTTACTTTTCTGCGATTCGATTGATATTAAGCAGATGTATCTCTACTACGACAGACTTATCTCAGATCTGAAAGATCAGAAATATGAGAATTATGCCAGACTTCATGCGATGTTGAATACCATCTTGAATAAAGATGCGACGTTTCATGCTAGATTGAAGCTCACATGCAGCAAGGAATACGAATTTTTAACGTGGATTATTCTATTTGCTATGTTCAATGATGAACTGGCTAACAACAAATACGAAAAACACCTGCAATCCCTGAACGAAGAACTGGCAGATCTTTCAATTGCAGAGTCAGGAGAACGCCATAAACTAAGTACATATCTGATAACGCGAAAAGAAAAATTAGATCAGAAGAAAAAATTCCTGTATGTGTTATGTACCTTGCAGATTTTTTTCTCTTTCCTGCCTTTTATATTGCCAAATATCTATAATTACAATTCGATTGTAGCAAGCAGCGCGTTCTCGCTAACTCTGCTTTTTCTGACAATCATCACGCAGTTACTGCGCTTATATCAGTCCAAATCGGAGCACGCTTACTCCGATTTACAGACCTATCATGATTATATGTCTGAGATCCCGGATAATGATATTGAAGAACGATTGAAAAATGGAGAACAGGGGATTCTGATAGAACCTCTGCGAAATACATCACGAAACAATATGGGAAGAAATCATTTCCGGAGCTGGTTGAAAATCATACTGTACATACTTTTAACAGGAGCCTTGATCATCTCTCTTGCATTGAACAGCTTCCCGATTCTGCCTGCACTGATCTGCATCATCATATGTCTGCTGATGTATGCGGATCGCTGTTATAATGATTACACTTCCCGTGTACTCTATGACAAAAAGACGCTTGCACCGGGAGAAAAGCCAAAGCATTGGCGCGGACTCGCCAAAATCTATTATTCGGAATACAAAAAGACCGGTTTTGATTTTAACGATGAATATTACACAATGGTTGTGCATGTCCACAGCGGTACCTGCTACCGCCATATGTTCCTGATGGCATATGACCGGCTGGAATATAACCTATACATCTATAATATATCGCTTGCTTATTTTACAGGGGTATTTTTACTGCTGGAAATCTTTACAGTGTTCCTTGGAGACACGATGATCCGCTATCTGCGTCTACCAAATGCTGCAACCTTCAACATTATTGTCTCCATGTACATCCTGGGAGTTGGACTCTACACGCTCACAACACTCTGCTCACTTCTGCCACAAGTCACGAGTATTTGTCCAAATGTGCTTATGCAAGCAAACATGCAGAGAAAAATCCGGAATGGGCTGAAAAGATATTTTTAAATCTGCATGCAAGAGGTGTCATCCGAAATGTTGACTGGATGCGCGGCATCTTTACTTATAATATTGCATGCTTTGAAAAAGGGAAAACGATTGAAGAGATATTCCCGGAATCCGACCATATGCTATATTATCACCGGCATATCACCTTTCGGTCTGTTGCAAAGATCACGGTTGCACTTTCCTATATCACTGCCATGGCACTCTTTGTCTGGCAGCTTCAGCTATGGTATCTGGCACTGCCAATCACAGTTGCCAGCATCGTGATCTACCTGTATTTGTATCATATCGGATTGAAAAAGATGCATCATCAGACAATCCTGAAGGAACTCAATCAGCTTTCCATGCAGGAAGCAGAAGCAAAAGATAAATAAACGAGCCAACCAATACCGGAATTGCGACCAATAATTTCATGCGTCCCATTCCGGTATTTTTTACAAACACAGTACAAAGCAAAATTCCAATTGCATTTCCAGCACCATTCACATAGGTAGATAATGCCGAAATTTTCCCTACCTTCCCGGCTGGTGCTGCCTCCAGCATGCTGAGAATAAGCAGATTCGCCGCTGAGAAATAACTTCCAACCATAATCCCCCATGTGATTCCGGGCAGGAATCCATATGCTCCGCTATTTGCTGTACATACAAACAATATCAATGCAATCATAGATAATCCAATATTGGTCAATACCACGTTCTTTCGACTCCATCGATCTGCCAGATATCCACTTGCCACATTCACCAACAATGTCACGACCGGTTGCACAAGCAGGCTGTTTCGCACATTGTCCGGACTGCTATTTCCAAATGTCAGTAATGGTTCATTGTAAAATGTGATACCGCTCGTTGCGATGCCTAAAATAAAAAGGCTGATACATAAATTTCGCAAAATTCGCCGGTCATCGATATGTGCTTCTGGTTTGTCTGCCGGCTTCTGTTTTATTACTGCTTTTTTACAGCTTTTTTCTTTTGCAAGACATATAGAGAAAAAGAAGGTGAGCACACCAATTGCTATACCAACAGTATACAGATTTCTCCATGTGTGTCCCTGTCTCTCCATCCATACATTACGCAAAAGCGGGATTCCCATTGACGCGATTGCTGCTACACCTGCGGACATTCCACGCACGGTTGCTCTCCTGTGTTCCGGTATCTCCTTTGCAATGTAGATATACTGGATATCCATACTTGTTGAAAATATAACAAGCCCATTTCCAATCAGAAAAGACACAAGAGTTGGTGCGGCAGCACATATTGCACACCCAGTCATCAACACAGTTATATTAATCATAAATAATACTTTGATTCCAATTTTATCTATGGATATTCTTGCAAGCGGTGCTAACGCCGGAATCACATAGAAAGGCAGGGTTGCATATCCCATATAGGAAACTGCCTCCTGTAATTTCATATTTCGCCCGTCAATCAGGAAATCAGACAACAAAAAAGATTGCAGCTTATCGAAAAGTTCCGCACTGTAAGAATCGAAAAGCTGCATAATAAGAATCACGGCTATTAAATATACGATATATTGTTTGATATTTTTCACTTTCATATCTGAATTATATCTATATTGGCACTAATTTTCAAGTGGCCGCACCGCATACTTGCTCATCGTCACTACGGCAACCAGACATGCCAGCATCAACAGTAACTCGAATTTGACCCGGATAAATAACTGGTCGAGCTTCGCCTGCGCCTGATAGATCTCCATCGCGTTATCGTTCGAGAAGGACAGATTCCCGGCAAGCGTCAGTACCTTCTGGCTTTGATCCTGTCTGGCAATCCGGATGCGCAGATTCCCTGAGGCTTTAAGCGTAACCGGATCTCCCACGGCACAGATAAATGGTGTGTTCCCGCCGATATCCACTTGTACGATCCGCGCGGTACGATTGTCTCCTGCCTGTGATGCATCGTTGCCACTATCTGTCGGCTGGTTTGTATTCTGGCTTTGTTCTGTCGAAGAAGTATACGTCACAGTAAGCCCCTCTGTCTGAATCGGCGCGATATCCTGTGACAGGCTCTGACAGATCTGCTTATACGCGGCAGTGTTCGCATAATAGGTCGTTGTTGAACCTTCCTGTGTGATACCATAGACCTCCTGTATATATGCCTCACTTAAGAGCTCCGCCTCGAAGGATGTCGTGTTCGCCTGATATGACACCGTGACGGAATCGCTCACATCATAGCTTACATCTGTGACGCCCTCAATCTCGCGCACCCGCTGTACCTTGCTGTCTGTAAGCACCTGATCATTTCCAATCAGTTTGAATTCCTCTTTCGTCCGGGTGATCTGCGCATAGCGTAAGCCGTCACGGATCAGGAATCCACAGCAGACTCCGATTGCGATTACATATAAAATTATAATCTTCACTGCATCCTGCTGTCGGCGCAGGCGCAGAAACTCTCGTATCTTCATAATCTGTCTAATTGCTCCACACTGATTTCTCCGGAAAATTTATTCCGTATCTTCCTCATCCTGCTTCTTCAGGCGTATCTTCCGGATGATAATCACACCTGCTGCAACCGCGATACAGCCAATCACAACCGCCATGATCACCCACCACTGGTTCGTATTGTCCGGTGTTGTCTCTTCCTTCTGATCCGAAAATGGGGATTTGATCGTTGTGGTAAATGTCGCTTCCTCCGTATATTCTTTGCCGCTTTCATCCTCGTAATAATAGGTGACCGTGCCTTCGGCATTTCCATACAGCTTGCTTCCGGACAGTGAGCTGACGGATACCTGTGTGCTTCCGGTTGCCGCGGTTCCTGCCTCCATATCTCCGATGAAGATCGTTCCCTGTGGCTTTAATCCATCTGCCGCAATCTCAGCCCGTACATTATAGATCTTACTTCTGCCTAAGTTCATTGCCTGCACTTTGGCTTCCACAACATCCGCCACGACTACCTCACTTGGAAAGCTTAGATCGTCAAACTGCATCTCAGAGGACTGCTGTACCGTGATCTTCGCCTTGCCGGAAGTAGAATATGTATTTCCATCGCCGTCCGCATAGTCCATGGCAAGATCTAAGTCATACTGTCCGGCAGCAGTCTTCGCATTGACTCGGTAAGAAAATGTGATCGTTTTCTCCTCCTGTGGAGCAATCTTTTCGATATAGACGCTGTCAGACTGGCTGAGCAAAGTAAAGCTCTCGGTATCAGCGGTCACAGCGACTGTCATGTTCTTCACTGTATTTTCCTTGCTTGTGTTAAGCAATGTAATCTCTGCTGTAATTTCATCGCCGGATAAGATCTCGTCCTTGGAGAATTTGTATGATTTCACCATAACCTTCGGTGCAAAAGTCGGAAGATCTTCAGCTACCGGCTCTACCACAGCTTCTGTCGTTGCGTCCGGATCGATGCCATCACTGATCGTTACATACGTGGTAAATTCCTGCTCCACCGCATTGCCCTTTGTATCCTTCGCTGTGACCTTCAGGATCACCGGATAAGAGCCATTTGTCCGCTTTCCCTTTAATTCTACGGTAAAATCTGCCACGTAGGCGGAAACCTCTTGGGTGTTTGCATTTACCTTGACGGTCTGCAACCGGATATCCTTCTCGTAGTTTTTAAATACGAACGGTGCTGTCTGCGCATCGCCCAGATCAAGCGCCGCCCGTAATGTGTTCCCCCGAAGTTCTCCTTCACTGAGTATCGGAAATACAATGCGAACCGAGCCGTTGGCATTGGTCGGTACATAGCCATCCTTGTAAGGCTTCTCCATGCCATCATACTGATTTGCATCATCAATTTTTAAAGTCATTGCATCTGTCTGCGTATCAGTATCTGATTTGTCGTCTGTCTGTGTTTGGCTGTCAGATTTGCCGTCTGCCTGTGTTGTTGCAGGTGCCTGCGTATTTGCCGGTACCTGTGTGGGCGTAAGATCCTGTCCATTCGCAGATGGATGCATAGAGTTACATGGATGATCCTGCATACTGTAACATGACACATCCCCAGCCTCGATGTTATATACATTTATATTTGTATTGATTGATTGTGCGGCAAGAACATTTCCTGCCGGAGATAATCCCATACACATCGTTGCCGCGATTGTCATCGCAAGTATTTTCCTCGCTATATACTTTCGTTTCATTTCCAGTCCTCCATTTCATGTACATAATCACACAGCATCTCGATATCCTGTGCATTATGGCTTGCCAGCATGATTGCCTTGCCGCTTTCCTTCAGGGATAATAAGAGCTGCCGCATCTCCGCGACTCCTGCTTTGTCAAGTCCGTTAAATGGCTCGTCCAAGATCAGCACGTCCGGGTTCTCCATGATCGCCTGTGCGATACCAAGTCTCTGCCGCATACCAAGCGAATATTTCGAAACCGGCTTTTTCATCTTAGGATTTAAGCCGACGCGCTGTAATGTCTCGATAATCTCATTTTTCCCGATCCTGCCTTTCAGATCCGCTAAAATCTTCAGGTTCTTATATCCACTTAACGCCGGCAGAAATCCCGGTGTCTCGATGATCACACCGAGCTTGTCCGGGAAATCACATTCCTTCCCGACACGGCTGCCCCCGACATGGATCTGCCCCTTGTCCGGATGCATAAATCCGCAGATGCATTTCATCAGCACGGTTTTTCCGCTTCCGTTATTTCCAACCACGCCGTAGATCTTCCCCGGTGGAATCTCCAGATTCACATCGACTAACACATGCTCTTTCCCGAAGGATTTGTAGACATGTTCCACGACGATTCCCTGTTTGCGTTCGTGCACTTTTTCAATGCTATTTTCTTGTCCGTTTTCATTTCTGGTTTCTTCCATCTATCTAGGAACCTCATTTCCTCACATTCTGATTCTTGGTTATTCATTCATTTAATTTACATAATGTAATTATCGTAACTGTGTTCCTGTAAACTGGAACGTATACCTGCGGATCCGGAGCAGACACATAATAAAAATCAAAAGTGCCACCCCTGCAAAAAATACATACGATACCCATAGTTTCGGCAGATTATCATAGCCAAAGCTATGCATGTAATACGTCGCATGGTTGAGCGGTGATATCCAGCCGAATATGATGTTTGCATACCGTGACTGCACCGCCGGGATATGCAGAATATCCGACAGTGTATCCGGTGTAAGCAGAAACCCGAATCCCGAATAGATGATACCTGCGATCATGCCGCCGTTGTCTTTCACCATATTGAAAAATAATATGATTCCCGCCATCACGATCGAATACCCAAGCATCAGTCCAAATATGTGGAACATCACCTGATATGGGAAATTCAACTCCATCACCTTCACGAACGATGGCACATTCAGCTCATAACCGATGTTCGAATACCCAAGCACTGCCGCTGTATCGCTCCACATATTTGCCACAAATGCCTGACTGCTTGCCAAGATACAGGTAGAAAGCAGGATAAAACAAAGGAACAGAAACGTTGCGAGTATCAGATACAGGATCTGTCCAAGCACCCATACCTTCCGATCAATCCGCACCAGAAAAAGCGGGACATCATTTCCAAGGTTCGGCATATCTGCGAATAATAAAAGCAAGAGTAACGAGATGATCAGTACCGACTGTGCATCGCCGAATGTCCAGATGAACGGCTCTGCCATCTGCAGGATCGTGTCATGCTCCTTCGCGAATACAAGCACCTTGTCGGAAAGCAGGAAGCTTACGATAAATGCAAGGCAAAACGCAAGTATAATCTGCGGATTCTTCTTCCATCTTCTGAAATTTGCAAACGCGGTAAGCAGGATCTGTCTTAGTTTATACACGTTCGATGCACCTCCTTACCGTATTGTAATAGATTAAAAAAAGCAGAACCGACAGACCGGTGAGCAGAATCACAATTCCCTGTTCATCGAAGATCCAGTTATGTTCATACTGGATCCACTCGTATGGATACAGACAGTAGATATCCTCGAAATACCGGTCATGCAGGATTACCAGAATATAATAGATGACGAAGCTTCCGCCATACGCGATATACCGGCTGTTCGAGATTGCCGCAAGTGTCGCGGAAAGCAGTGCCCACACCATCGCCGAGAAGAAAATAAGCAACGGATTTAATGCTGCGGCGTTCTTGGCAAAGCGCAGATATAGCAGGCATGGAAGCATCTCAACCAATCCGCCCGCAATCCCACATGCAAGGAACTTGCCACAGATATAGGATGTTCTTCCACATCTTGGCAGATACGCCTTGATATACCCGCTCTGATAATCGGCAAGCCATGCGGTTGCATACGGAAACGTGGATATGACAGGAACGGTCACCCGGAATAACTCCGAGTCACCGCCCGCTTTCCACAGGATCAGAAGCTCCAGTATAAATCCTGCCAGAAATCCTTTTGAAATTATTGCTCGTTTCATGTCTGTCTCAAAACTGTTCATTTAATACCCCAGATCTTTATCAATGACGGTTCCATCAATTGCGTTGATTGATAAAAGGACTATATCTTTTTCTTCTTCTCCTGACACATCGGTTCTGGTTCCGGTAAAATCCCACACAGGAACTAATATTCCCGTGTCAAAATTGTCTGGCTCACTGATTCTTGAATACCGGAGCTTTACATTGTTGATATCAATATAGGTGTATTGCTCATCATCCATTGCCGCATTGGTTGTTACGATCATCTGTTCAAATACATCCTTTATCTCATCAAAGTTTTTCAGTGCTGACTGATCGACAACAGTTTCGGTTACTTCCAATGGAATCAGATAGTCAAATCCAACAATTCCATCATCATTTACAAAGATTGCAATATTTTCAGCATCCCAGATTTTTTTTACATAGGAATCCCCACGGAATTCATCGACGATTTTCGAACCTCCATCGTTGTTGACAAATACACCATCGATGCATCGCTGATACCGGAACGCATACACGCTTCGATAGACATCCTGCCCATGGTTTGCGTCTTTTAACTCTGTTGCATTTCTGGTATCCAGTCGTTCCTTCACAAGTCCTCCATTATAAAATGCATATTCTGTAAGCCCCATATCCTTCAAAAATGTCTCTGCTAGTTCTTTTGCTTCTGCTTCGGAAATCGTTGTTTTTTCCAGGAAAGAATCATTCTCTGTCCCCGCCTCTATCGGATGAACATAGGAACTTGCTGTTCCTGCTGTAGCAAAGCGGTAATCTTCATCAATCTTACAATACGGATCAATTCCCATCACACTGTGTCCAACATCATAATAACCGGCTCTGGAACTTCTGTACTTAAGCATATTTCCATAATTATCATTGTTCTGAATATAGATCGACTGGTAGTGTCCGTTTTTGGCGTCGTTAATTTCATAGATAATCTCTGCATTCGCATCATCAAAACTATTTTGCCAGCTATAATAATCATCATCCGGATGAGCCGCATACAAGTCAGCGATCGAATGGAACTGCCGATCCGTCTCTGTCCCCTGAATAGAAAAAGTCTCCGGTGCTTTTTCATATTCTTCCAGTGTTTTTCGATTCGATTCTTCCAGCTCCGCAATCAGTGCATCTTTTTGTTCTGCCGTATAAGCGTTGCTGTTCTTTATTTCTTCCATCCATTCATTATTGTTATTAATAGAATCCAACGACCATTCGGATTTCAGCTTCTGTCCCAACACTTTTCCTTCGTACAATGTCTGATCCCCGAAGAAATAAGTTTGTACCTGATCTGCAAACACCTGATCAATCTTCTTCTGCTTTACACGCAAAATGGATAACTTCTCTGTCTGTGGGATATCCACCTGTGCATCCACATGCACCTTCACATGCATACCCGTATCTTCAAAATCTGTCTGGTATTTGTTGTAATCCGCTGCGACCTCCTGCACTTCCGTCGTGGAAGCCTCTGTGTTTTCCGCCTGTTCGATCATGTTGTCAAAATCTTTGTTGTGTACAATTTCCGTATCCGGACTTTTCTGACAACCAGCAAATAAAATCATTGTAAGTGTTGCAGCAAGAAAGCTTCGTGCCGCCTGTTTACACTTTCTCATATAGGTCATCCCCCTTTTATCATATATATAAATCTCACCTGTTTTTATTTTAATACCCCAGATTCCGGTCGATCACCGAACCATCAATCGCGTTGATGGACATGAGAATTGCTCCGTGAACTTCATTCCCATACTGGTCTGTCTTGGTTCCGATAAAATCCCAGACCGGAACCAAAAGTCCGGTATCGAAGCTGTCCTTCTCACTGATTCTTGTATAGCGAAGCTTTACAGAATCAATATCAATCGTTACATCTCCGTAACTTGCATCTTCTTCGTTTACTGCATTCATAGTCACTATCATTTGCTCGAAGATATCTTTGATCTCATCAAAATTCTTCAATGTTGATTTTTCTACAACAGTATCGGTTACCTCAAGCGGAACGAGGTAATCGAATCCAACGATTCCATCATCATCTACGAAGATTGCGATATCTTCAGTTGACCATAATTTCTTGTTATAAGTATCTCCCTGCCATTCATCAACAATCTTACTTCCACCATCGTTATTTACGAAAACACCATCGATACAGCGTTGATACCGGAATGCATAGATTGTACGATATGGATATGCCGCGTCTGCTTCTGCCGTACCGGCAAAATGACTATAACTGGTTGCTTCACTGACAAGTCCGCCATTATAATATGCAAAATCATGTATATCCAGTTTTTCCAGTAATTCATCTGCTGTTTTGCGCGCATCGATTTCAGAGATCGTTGTTTTATCCTTGGGATTTTCGCAAAAATCTTTTTCTGTAATATTTTCGTCGTCCATCTGTATGTTTTCAATTGGAATTGAGGCTTCTGCCGGCCATAACCATAAGGCTTCCTGTGTTGCAAATTTATATTCTTCCGGTATACTATCGGAGTAACTCTCTTCTCCGATCACAGAAGAACCAACATCTATATAACCAAGTTTTGAGCTTCGATATCGAATCAGATTTCCATAATTTTCATTATTTTGCAGATAAATTGTCTGATAAGATCCATTTTTTCCATCATTCATTGCATAATAGATGCTTGCGTTAGCTCCGTCAAAACTGTTTTGCCATGTATAATATCCGTTGGATGGATCTTTGGCACTTAAATCTGCAATCGAATGGATCTGGTTGTCAGACGGATATGATTGATAGTCAACAGATTCTGGTGTCGTCTCGTATTTTTCCTGAAGCTCATCGATATGACTTTGATATTCATCAATATATCCCTGCTTCCCATCGTCTAAGTATAGATTATTGTTCTGAATATCTGTAATCATATCCTTATAGGTTTGAATTTCCGCTTCTATTGACGCTTTTGTTTGTTGTTGCATGCAGGTACCATCATACAACATCTGATCTCCAAAAAAAGTTGTCCGTACCTGATCGAGAAATGTCTGATCAAACTGCATCTGTTTTACACGGAAGATTGACAGCTGACCCGTATCCGGGATATCTACCTGTGCGTCCGCATGGACTGTCACATGCAGGCTGTCATCCTTGATATCAGTCTGATAGGTATCATAATCCTTGGCAACCTCCGCAACCTCGGTTGTTGACGACTGCGTATCCTGTGCCTGCTCGATCATATTATCCATATCTTTATTCGATACGATTTCTTTCTCCGGACTCTTCTGGCACCCCGCAAATAATGATGCGGTAAGTGTGGCTACAACGAAGATACTTGCAATACGTTTATATTTTCTCATGGTTGTTATTCCTTTCTGCTCTTCTTACTATTAGTTTTAGTGAGTTTCAATGATATTTATCTGGCTTTTAAGCATGATAAATATGTTTCTCTGTATGTTGATGTTATGTTAACACTTCATACCACATCGAGTATTCATCATTATTTAAACAAATTGTAAATTCGTGTTGATATGGGAGATTTGCCGGTTTGGGTTTTTCTGCTTGATTTTCTCTTCAAAAACCCACGACGTGGGTTTTCCAGCTTGTTTTATCCTCGCCACACCCAGTTTCCGCTATGGAACTTCTTGAATATGTTCCAGAGAGGGTTTTCTAGCTTGCTTCTCTCTACCTACACCCATGTCGTGGGTTTTTCCGCTTGATTTTTACTCTCTACACCCAGTTTCCGCTATGAAACTTCTTGAATATGTTCCAGAGAGGGTTTTCTAGCTTGCTTCTCTCTACCTACACCCATGTCGTGGGTTTTTCCGCTTGATTTTTACTCTCTACACCCAGTTTCCGCTCCGGAACTTCTCGATAAGCTTCCGGATTTGGTTTTCCGACTTATTTACACTTTCCCACGCCCATATTGTGAGTGTAATACATAAAAAGTGGCATATCCGGAGGAACCCTCCCAATATGCCATTTATTCAACCAATTACCAATATCATATATTAGAATTATGCTCATACATATCAACAAGTACGACATATCAAAATATTATCGCCATCTCACCCGAACTAGCCTACCGGAAAATTCAGAATCATCGTTGTGCCTTTTCCTTCCTCACTCTGGATTGCCAATGTCACATCATGCCGTTTCAGGATTAATGCCGTAAGCGCCAGTCCCAGCCCGGCACCGCCGTTCTTCCGGCTGCGCGATTTGTCAATCATATAAAAAGGCTCCAGAATCTTCTTTTGTTCCTCTTCCGGAATTCCACACCCTGTATCCTGCACCAGAATCTGATGATCATTCGCAATCAACCGGATCGTATCTCCCTGCTTGCTTGCCTTATTGGCGTTATCCACAAGATTCACAAGCACTTCGGTCATCAGATCTTCCTCCACCAGAAAACACTCACCGTGATCCTCATACTGAAGCGTGACACCCTTTGTCTCTAACAATTTCCCACACAAACGCTCCGTCCGTTCAAAGAGCTGTCTGATTGGAATCTCATGCAATTCCAGCTTCTGCTCCGTATCAAGCTCCAGCAGGCGTAACATCTTCTTCGACAAGCGTTCAAGCCGCTTGCATTCCTCGTCGATATAGCCAAGTGCCTCAGCTTCATCCGCCTCATCCAGCTGCACGGTAAGCAAGGTCTGCGCATACCCGGAGATTGCAGCAAGCGGAGTTTTCAGCTCATGTGTCAGATTCCCCATGAAAAGCGTCTTCTGCCGTTCCGACTCCTCCAATGACTTTGTACGTGTCTCGACAGCTTCCGCCATCTGGTTAAAAGTCGTACCAAGTGTCGCAATTTCATTTTTCCCTCTGACATTCACACGCTTGTCATAATTTCCCTTCGCAATATCCGCGGCTGTCGCGTTCAGTTCCTTGAGTGAACGAAGACTATGCCGGAGAATCAACGCGACAATGATACACATTACAACCATAACACTAAATGTGATTACAATCATATACATCGTCAGATTTCGAAGTTTATCCTTTGCATAATCAATGCACGTCAGATGATAGATGCTTAATCTGTTCTTCGTCGTATATTTACAGATTAGATATTCGGAATCCTGATAGTGTAGCGTTCCATAGGAAATCGTTTCATTCGCAATTGAATTATAATCGTTATTCTCAACATCATCCAGAGAAAGAACCGTATGATTATATACAAAATACCCGTGCTTGGCATCATTGACCAGAGTTCCATCTATCTCCTGGTAGCGGACACAGATCGTATATTCATCCAATCTTGTCTTGAAGAAATACTGTAGCTGTATATCCATAACTTCATCCGAGTTACTTGTAAACTGACTTCGCTCAAACGTCTGATTATACGCATCCGCAAGAGAATACATCTCATTTAAGGCATTCGAGGTCGCCTCACTCATAATATTTTTCCGCTCAACATTCCATACAAGCACATCTACGATGATTGTTGCAATTAAAACTGCCGTACAGCAAAGCCATGTAATCCATGTTTGAAGTTTCAACTTACTCCTCCAATCTGTATCCGAGCTTTGATACAGTCTTAATATGATCTGCCAGATTCAGTTTCTTCCGAAGCTGTCCGATATGAACATCTACGGTACGTGTCTCGCCCACATATTCGATGCCCCATACCATGCGAAGCAGATTCTCTCTGGATATCGCACGGTTTTTGTTCCTGGCAAGTACTGCCAGAAGTTCAAATTCCATCGGTTTTAGCGATACTTCTTTGCCATCCTGACGGACGGTATGCTGTTCGAAGTCAATCTCCAGATTCAGCACCGATAATGTATGCTCTTCCGGCTTTGTACGGGCAAGCACCTTCTCAATCCGTACCAGAAGCTCCAGTACTTCGAATGGCTTTACAATATAATCTTCCGCACCGCCTTTTAAGCCCTGGATCTTCGACGCAAGATCATCCTTCGCTGTCAGGAAGATAACCGGAATTCCATACTCCCGCACGATTGGAAGTAATGTGAATCCATCCATGCCCGGAACCATCACATCTAACAACGCAAGATCGTATGCATGATCCTGCTCTAAGCCCTTTGCCGCTTCTGCACCATCTTCATAGATTACCGCATCGTAATTTGCCACGCGGAGATTCATCGCAATCATCTTCGCGATTGCTGTCTCATCTTCTACGATTAAAATTCTTGTCTTCTGCATATCTGTTCCCCTTACTTATCCACAAAATAGGAATTTCGATTCCGAGATATTCTTATCTTAACACATCTATTCTCAGAATTCTCATCCAAATTATAGGATTTACAAATCATTTACAATAATTGTCGCCTGCATGCTTCCCACCATAACAAAAAACTGCCTGCTCACACATACATGTGAACAGACAGTCTGTTTATGCATCAATACCAAACTATATCAATACTTATTATGCATTTACAACCTGACCGAACTCAGCCTTCAGAGAAGCACCACCGATCAAACCACCATCGATGTTTGGCTTTGCAAGAAGTTCCTTCGCATTGCCGGCGTTCATAGAACCGCCATACTGAATACGAACTGCTTGGGCTGTATCTGTATCATAAACCTCAGCGATGAGTTCACGGATACCCTTACATACTTCCTCAGCCTGATCAGATGTAGCTGTCTTACCTGTACCGATTGCCCAGATTGGCTCATAAGCGATTACAAGGTTCTTTACATCATCTGCTGCAACACCTGCAAGGTCAGACTTAATCTGAAGTCTGATCCAATCCATTGTTACGCCCATCTCTCTCTGCTCGAGTGTCTCACCACAGCAAAGGATTGGTGTAAGACCGGAAGCGATTGCCTTCTTCACCTTCTTGTTCAGGAATGCATCATCTTCCTTGAAGTACTCACGACGCTCTGAATGACCGATGATTACATACTTCACGCCTGCATCTACAAGCATTGGTGCACTGATCTCACCTGTGTAAGCACCCTTGTCCTCAATGTAGAAGTTCTCAGCACCAACCTGTACGTTTGTGCCCTTAACAGCCTCAACAACAGGAACGATGTCGATAGCTGGTACACAGTAAACTACGTCTACATCATCATTCACTACAAGTGGTTTTAACTCCTCAACAAGCTTTACAGCCTCTGATGGAGTCATATTCATCTTCCAGTTACCTGCGATAATTCTCTTTCTTGCCATTTCTTTTATCTCCTATAATAAAATTATTTATCATTAGCTGCTGCTACACCCGGCAACTCCTTACCTTCGAGGAACTCAAGTGAAGCTCCACCACCTGTTGAGATGTGGCTCATCTTGTCGCCATAGCCAAGCTGGTTAACTGCCGCTGCGGAATCACCACCACCGATGATGGTTGTAGCGTCTGTCTCAGCAAGTGCTGCTGCAACTGCCTTTGTACCTGTTGCAAGAACCGGGTTCTCGAATACACCCATAGGTCCGTTCCATACAACTGTCTTAGCTGTCTTAACAGCCTCAGAGTAAAGCTTGATTGTCTTAGGTCCGATATCGCAGCCTTCCTTCGATGCGTCCATCTTGTCTGCATCGCAGATAGTTGTAGCAATTGTAGGATCGTCGATTGGGTTCGGGAAATCATCAATCATAACAGAGTCTACCGGGAGCAGAAGCTTCTTGCCAAGCTTCTCAGCCTTCTCCATCATTTCCTTACAGTAGTCAAGCTTTGTCTCGTCAACAAGTGACTTACCGATCTCATATCCCTTAGCCTTTAAGAATGTGTAAGCCATACCACCACCGATGATGAGTGTATCGCACTTCTCAAGAAGATTAGAGATAACGTTCAGCTTATCAGCAACCTTTGCACCACCAAGGATAGCAACGAAAGGTCTTACAGGATTCTCAACTGCGTTTCCGAGGAAATCGATTTCCTTCTGCATCAGATATCCAACAACAGCTGTATCAACAAGTGCAGCCACACCAACGTTTGAGCAGTGTGCTCTGTGTGCTGTACCGAATGCATCGTTTACGAATACATCACAGATGCTTGCAAGATCCTTAGAGAAAGCCTCTCCGTTCTTTGTCTCTTCAGCTCTGAAACGTGTATTCTCAAGAAGGATAACCTCGCCATCCTTCATAGCGTCTACAGCAGCGCGAACTGTATCATCAACAACCTCTAAGCTTGGTACAAACTTTACTTCCTGTCCAAGAAGCTCTGTCAGTCTCTTTGCAACCGGTGCAAGAGTCTTTGTCTGCTTGTCTTCCTCTGTCTTAACCTTTCCAAGGTGTGAGCAAAGGATAACCTTACCGCCATCTGCGATCAGCTTCTTGATTGTTGGAAGAGCTGCAACCAGACGATTCTCGTCTGTGATCTCACCGTTCTTCAAAGGTACATTAAAATCACATCTGCAAAGAACACGAAGTCCCTTTACGTTGATATCATCAACGGATTTCTTATTTAATGACATTATTAAATCCTCCTGAAATTTGAAATAATAAAAATAAGGGTCCGGTCCAATTAAGACCGGACCCTTGTAGGTCTTCTCTAAAAGAGTCTGACTAAATTAAGCCAACTCAGCGAAGTACTTGATTGTTCTAACCATCTGGCTTGTGTATGAGTTCTCGTTATCATACCAAGAAACAACCTGAACCTCGTACAGATCATCAGCGATCTGAGCTACCATTGTCTGTGTAGCATCAAAGAGTGAACCATATCTCATACCAACGATATCTGAAGATACGATCTGCTCCTCATTGTAACCATAAGACTCAGAAGCTGCAGCCTTCATAGCAGCGTTGATGCCTTCCTTAGTTACGTCCTTACCCTTAACAACTGCTGTAAGGATTGTTGTAGAACCTGTAGGTACAGGAACTCTCTGTGCAGAACCGATAAGCTTTCCGTTAAGCTCTGGGATAACAAGACCGATAGCCTTAGCTGCACCTGTTGAGTTAGGAACGATATTAACAGCTGCTGCACGAGCACGTCTGAGGTCACCCTTTCTGTGTGGTCCATCAAGTACCATCTGATCGCCTGTGTAAGCGTGGATTGTTGACATGATACCTGACTGGATTGGAGCGTAATCGTTAAGTGCCTTAGCCATAGGTGCAAGACAGTTTGTTGTACAAGAAGCTGCAGAGATGATCTTGTCATCAGCTGTAAGTGTGTTCTCGTTTACGCTATATACGATTGTAGGAAGATCATTACCAGCTGGAGCTGAAATAACTACCTTCTTAGCACCTGCATCGATATGAGCCTGTGACTTAGCCTTTGATACATAGAAACCTGTACACTCAAGTACAACATCTACATCAAGCTCTCCCCATGGAAGATTCTTAGCATCTGCCTCAGCGTAAATCTTAAGTGTCTTACCACATACTGTGATTGTACCTGCCTCATCATCAGCAGAAACCTGATCTGCATACTGATACTTACCCTGTGATGAATCATACTTCAAAAGGTGAGCAAGCATTGAAGGCTTTGTCAAGTCGTTGATTGCAACTACTTCATAACCTTCTGCGTCAAACATCTGTCTGAATGCAAGACGTCCGATACGTCCAAAACCATTAATTGCTACTTTTACTGCCATTTTTTAATCCTCCTAAGTTTTAATTTATTAAGATTTAAATACTGCATGGCTGCAGTAATTCATCTAAAAAACTTACATCAAATATCATAACTTCTTTTATAGTAAAATTCAAGCCTATTTTTCGTTATTTTTTTCAAAAAATGAGTGTTTTTCTCATTTCATTGGATTTTATAAGATAATACGATATAATGAACAGGATTAGATTATGTAGGAATAATACATTTTATGCGAAACGTATAGGAGGTTTTCAATATGATTTTTCCTGATTATCATTTTCATACAGATTTTTCCAGTGACTGTGAGGAACCGATGCAGGCAGTTGTTGCATCCGCGAGAAAAAAGGGGTTGTCTTCTCTCTGTGTGACCGATCATTATGATATGGATTTTCCGGTCCGACCGGAAGAACCGGACGTGGATTTTAATCTGGATATTGACCGGTACTATAAAAAATATCACGCAGAAAGCCTGGCTTTGGCACCGGATTTTGATCTGCGCGTCGGCGTCGAACTTGGAGTTATGCCATCCACCACGAAGAAGCTCAATACATTTGTTTCTACCCATCCGGAGCTTGATTTTATCATCTGCAGCCTGCATGTGGTTGACGGAATGGATCCATATTATCCGGAATATTTCGAGGACAAGGATGACCAGTCTGCATACCGGCATTATTTCGAAACGCTGCTTACCTGCGTAAAGGAATTCGATCACTTCAATGTATGTGGCCATCTGGATTATATCGTGCGCTACGGCAGAACGAAGGCCGACCAGTTCGATATTCACGATTACGAAGATATCTTCCGGGAATTATTCCCAATCCTTGTATCACGCGGACAAGGAATTGAGATCAACACCGGAAGCTTATATCGCGGACTCTCCTTCCCGCATCCGCATACGGATATCCTGAAAATGTACAAGGATGCGGGTGGAGAAATCATCACGGTCGGAAGTGATGCCCACCATGCGGAGCATATCGGTTACGGCTTTGATGTTGCAAGAGATCTGCTGCTGTCCTACGGGTTCCGATACTATACAACCTTCCGGGGACAGACAGCCGAGTTCCACAAGATCGTGTAGCATCATGTTCTGCGCATACGTCTCTTATAATCTTCATAAAACGGGGACTGTTCCCGCAATTCACCGATTATTTTCCGGATGCAGGCAATCACATAGTCTGCATCCTCTTTGGTTGTTTCTTCCCCGATTGTCAGCCGTATCGTGCCGCGCGCCAGTTCATCCGAAAGTCCGATTGCTTTTAATACATGGGACGAATGCTTCGATGCAGATGTACACGCAGATCCACCGGATGCACAGATTCCCATGGTGTCTAACAGAACAAGCAGTGTCCCGCTGTCGATAAATTCAAAAGAGATATTAATGTTGTTCGGAAGCCGTTTATCCGGATGCCCATTTAACTGACTGTACGGGATTTCATCAAGGAGTTTATCGGTCATATAGCTGCGGATATATAGCTCGTGCCGTATACGCTGTTCCATCGTTGCATCCGCGATATAGGCTGCGGTCGCAAGCCCGACGATACCGGGCACATTTTCCGTGCCTGCCCGGAGTCCCCGTTCCTGGGCACCGCCGTGAATCAGGCTTTGCAGCTTCACATTTTCCCGCACATACAGAAATCCCGTTCCCTTCGGTCCACGGAATTTGTGACCGCTTGCTGTCAGCAGATCGATCTGCAGCTGCTCGACATCAATCGGAATCTGTCCGTATGCCTGCACCGCATCTGTATGAAATAATATATTATACCGTCTTGCAACTGCCCCGATCTCTGCAATCGGCTGTATCGTCCCGATCTCATTGTTCGCAAACATCACTGAAATCAGAATTGTATCCTCGCGGATTGCCTGCTCGAGCTGTTCCGGATCCACGCAGCCGGATGCATCCACGTCGAGATATGTGACACGGAATCCGTGATGTTCGAGATATTCACACGTATGCAGGATTCCATGGTGTTCGAGCTTCGTCGTGATGATGTGTCTGCCCTTCTCCCTGTATGTGTCCGCAATTTCTTTTAACGCCCAGTTATCTCCTTCCGAGCCGCCTGCAGTAAAATAAATCTCATCTTTTTTCGCATGCAGGGTATCCGCGATCATCTGCCGGCTTTTCTCAATCACTCTTCGATTTTCTTTCGCAATGCTGTAGATTCCGGAAGGGTTTGCAAATCTGTCGTGAAAGTACGGCTGCATGGCTCGAATCACTTCCGGATGGGTACTTGTCGTCGCTGCATGATCCATATAAACTGTCATATTTTATCGCCCTATCCAATATAATAAACCAAGACTCCGGCAGGAAATGAGCATCATGTCAAAACGAACCATCATCAAAGGAACCCTGATATTGACCATAACCGGCATCCTGACCAAATGTCTCGGCTTTTATAATAGAATATTCCTGACCCGGCTGATTGGTGTAAAGGAACTCGGAACTTATCAGCTTATTTTTCCTCTGTATATTCTCGGAATATCATTTTGCTGCCAGGGCATTGCAACGACGGTCACGAAACACGTTTCTTACCTGCTCGGGAAACAAAAGCAGGCGGAAACACGCCGCGTGCTTCGCTTTGGCAGTGTCTTAAGCTTTGTCTTAAGCCTGCTTGTATGCGCTAGTTTTTTCTTCGGATGCGATTTTATTGCTGCACATATATTGAAAAACACAGACTGCCGGATCTTATTGAAGATTCTTTCTCCTGCCGTTCCGTTTGTCGCAGTAAAAGCCTGTATCAATGCTTTCTTCATCGGGAATGAAAAGCCTGTTTTATCCGGAACCTGCCAGTTGATTGAACAGATTATCCGGATTGGATCGGTCTATCTTCTTGCAGTCACTTACATGCAGGAGCATATTGACGCCAAAACAGCGGTTCTCGGTGTCGTGATCGGTGAAATGGGGGCGACACTTTACGCGGTCATCTGTTACATATTCTTTCGCAAGAAGCAAAGTCAAGGTGACAGACAACAAATCAGTAATCCACGCGCTTACGCGAAGAAGAGATCACCCCTTATAATTCCCATGCTCAAAGATATCGTTCCGATCACCTCGAATAATCTGATTTTTACTTTATTCTCAAGTTTTGAGGCAATCATACTTCCGACATTTCTATTCCGGTATTACAACAACGCTGATATGAGTATGGAAATGTACGGCATCATCACCGGCATCGTTATCCCGTTTTTATTGTTTCCGGCGACAATCACCAACTCGCTTTCCACGATGCTGCTACCATCGATCTCCTACGCCTGTGCCAGACGCAATACAGAGGCAATAAAAAAAGCACTTGTATCAAGTGCTCTTTTCTGCATCATGCTTGGAAGCTTCGCCTGCATCCTGTATATTCTCTTCGCGAAACCAATCTGTACCTTTGCTTTTGAAAGTACCGAAGCAGGTACGCTGTTACAGATGATGGGATTTTTATGTCCGTTTATCTATCTCTCCACAACGCTATCGAGTGTTATGAACGGGATCGGCTACGCCACCCAGAACCTGATCTACAATATCCTCGGCATCAGCGCGCGTATCTTATGTATCATATTCTTCGTGCCGCATTTCGGCATCCATGCATACATATGCGGTATGTTCTGCGGCTATCTGCTTCACAACATACTCACGATCACGAAGCTTGCATCCCTTACCCCGTAACCTTCTTCGTCCAGTCGTAAGGTGTGCTCTGGTATACGTAATAATTCAGCCAGTTTGCATAGAGTGTATTCGCATGGCATCTCCACGACTTGATCGGCTTTTGCTCCGGATCATCATCCGGGTAATAATTAACCGGAATGTTCGGATTTAATCCACGCTTGATATCGCGTTTGTATTCCTGGTCAAGCGTAAATGTATCGTACTCCGGATGTCCGGTTACGAAGATATTCTTTCCTTCTTCTCCTATGATCAGATACGGTCCTGTAATTTCGGACTCAGCCACAATCTCCAGTAGCGGATTATCGACAATTGCCTGCTTATCCACACCGGTATAGCGGGACTGCGGAACTAAGAACGTATCGTCAAATCCACGTACGAGCGGTGTCCGCTTATGGAATGTATAATGTTTATACACTCCGGAAAACTTCGCCGGAAGCTGGTACTTCTTCACTCCGTAACGATAATAAAGCCCGGCTTGTGCCCCCCAGCAGATATGCAGTGTGGATGTGACATTCGTAACTGACCAATCCATGATGGCAGTCAGCTCATCCCAGTACTCCACTTCCTCAAACTCCATATTCTCGACCGGGGCTCCGGTAATGATCAGACCATCCCATTTCTTATTCTTTACATGTTCGAAATCACTGTAGAAACGCTCCAGATGGGATTCGGACACATGCTTTGATTCATAGGACATCGTGCGGATAAAGGAGATATTTACCTGAAGCGGCGTGTTCGACAGACTTCTCAGAAGCTGCAGCTCGGTATCTTCCTTTAACGGCATCAGATTTAAGATCAAAATGTCAAGTGGACGGATATCCTGCGTGGTTGCACGATTTTCATCCATTACAAATATATTTTCCTGTTCCAGTATTTTTTTTACCGGCAGATCGTTGTCTATTCTAATCGGCATCTCTATAACCTCTTTTCTATTCTAAAGCTAAAGCATACCACGATTTATTTATAACTGCAAGAAATCATCCTCGGAAATAATCGGAATTCCAAGCGATTTTGCCTTTTTATTCTTCGATGAAGATGATAATACATCGTTGTTGATCAGATACGTGGTTTTCGAAGAGACACTGCCTGCGACTTTTCCGCCGCGGTCTTCGATCACTTTTTTCAGTTCATCCCGGTTTGCAAAATGATTGAGCGATCCTGTGATGACAAATGTCTTCCCCTCAAGATCCTGCGGTGCGGTATTCTCCTCGACAACAAGTGTCACTTCCTTCAAAATCTCACGCAGTACCCGGATATTGTTTGAATCTGCGAAATATGCCACAATCCCCTCTGCAATCACATCGCCGATCTTCTCGATCTCCGCAAACTGCGCCGCATCCGCATGGATGATTGCCTCCACGTCATCTTTGAAATATTTGCAGATGGATTTCGCCATGGCGGTACCGACATTCAAAATTCCAAGTCCATACAGGACACGCGCAAGCTGTGTCGTGCGGCTTGCCTCAATGCTCTCCATCATATTGTCATAAGACTTCTGCCCGAAGCCTTCTAATTTCACGATCTCCGCTTCATAGCGATCGATCCGGTAAATATCATACAACTCTTCGATAAAACCACAATCCAAGAACTTCTGCAGCGTTGCCTCCGATAATCCGTCAATGTTCATTGCATTTCTCGAAACAAAATGTGTAAACAGCTTGATTGCCTTTGCAGGGCAAGCCGGATTCGGGCATACAAGTGTCTGCGCCTGATTCTCCTCGCGGATCTCTGTCTTACCGCCACATGCAGGACAAGTATCCGGGATTACAAGTGTGCCGGACTTCGTCAGGTTCTCGCTGATCTGCGGAATGATCATATTTGCCTTATACACCTTGATCGTGTCTCCGATACCAAGCTGCAGCTGCTTCACAATGCTCACATTGTGGACACTGGCACGGCTCACGGATGTTCCTTCGAGAGATACCGCATCAAAGACTGCCACCGGATTGATCAGTCCGGTACGGGATGGGCTCCACTCGATATGCCGAAGCGTTGTCTCCGCCTCTTCGTCTGCCCACTTAAATGCGATAGAATCCCGTGGAAACTTTGCTGTCCGTCCAAGGCTTTTGCCGTATTCCACATCATCAAACGAAAGCACGAGTCCATCAGACGGGAAATCGTTTGTCTCAATCTTCTTGGCAAAATACGTAACCTTCTCCTGCATCGTTGCCGCTGTGACATCTACATGCTCCACAACCTCAAAGCCAAGCGAAGTCAGAAAATCAAACTTCGAATTCACCGTAGCATCGATCTTCGCATCCCCGGTATCAAGCATATTGAATGCGAAGAAATGCACATTCCGTTCGGCTGTGATCCGGTTATTGAGCTGACGTACACTACCGGAGCATAAGTTTCTTGGGTTCTTGTATTTGCTGTCGATATCCGGAATCGTCGCGTTGATGCGTTCAAAATCCGAGTAGGTAATGACAGCCTCACCGCGGATCGTAAGCGGACTTTTATACGCAATCTGATTCGGCAGATTCGCAAATACCTTCGCATTGTTCGTGATGACCTCACCGATTTCGCCATTTCCACGCGTAACAGCCTTTACAAGCATACCGTCTTCGTAGGTAAGAACAACCGTCAGACCATCCATCTTCCATGACATGACACCGGTTTTATCACCCAGCCACGCTGCCAGGTCCTCAACACTTTTTGTCTTGTCCAAAGATAACATTGGGGCCGGATGCCGTTCCTTCGGCAGCTCACTGATGATCTCGTAACCGACATTCTGTGTCGGGCTTTTGGATAAGATCAGACCGGTCTCCTGCTCTAACGCCGCAAGCTCATCATACAACGCATCATATTCCAGATTGGACATGATCTCTGTATCCTGCTGATAATATGCTTTGGAAGCCTGATTCAACAGTTCCACTAATTCCTTCATACGCTTTGTCTTCACATCCATAGTTTTCTTCCACTCCTATTCCGATTTCTTCTGCACGAGGCTACGAAGCTCCCTCTCTTCATCCCGCGTGAGCGTCCGGAACTCACCCGGTCTAAGGCTTCCAAGCCGCACATTCATGATACGCACACGCTTCAAATGTACAACCCGTACATGCAGAGCATCACACATACGGCGAATCTGTCTGTTTAATCCCTGTGTCAATATAATCGAGAAATTCCGTGTCCCGGTTTTCTTCACTTTACATGGTTTTGTTACTGTATCTAAGATTTCAACACCTTCGGACATATGCTTAATAAAATCCTCAGAGATATCAGTATTGACACGCACATGGTATTCCTTCTCGTGATTGTTTCTTGATCGCTGTATCTCATTTGCCAGATCGCCATCGTTTGTGAGCAGCAAAAGTCCGGTTGAATCTTTATCCAGACGCCCTACATAGTTTACCCGTTCCGGAAACTCCACATACCGGAAGATACTATCCGGGTCTGCTTCCTTTGATGTACAGACCTGTCCGATTGGCTTGTTATATGCATAGATTACTTTTTTCGTACGCAGATGTACCGGCTTTCCGTTGCAGGTAACGGCAGACTCTGTCCCTACACGTGTGCCAAGATCTGCAATGTTTCCATCCACAGTTACCTTACCTGCTTCAATCAGCCGGTCGGCTTCCCTCCGGGAACAAATCCCGGCTTCGCTAAGATACTTATTTAATCGAATTTCGTTAGTCATAGTGTTCCTCTTAATTTTGTTAATTTTATTGTTGCATTTTTGCAGTTGCAGTTGTATAATCGCTTTATAAATTTTAGGAAAAATATAAAGGAGGCATATTATGGATAATATTGATAAAAAAATTCTCCACTTATTGCAGGAAAATGCCAGATATCCATTGAAGCATCTGGCAAGCAAAGTATTTCTGTCCTCTCCCGCTGTCTCTGCCCGTATTGAGCGATTAGAGAAAAGCGGTATCATCTCGGGATATCATGCAAGTGTGTCACCGGTTTCTCTCGGCTATCATATCACAGCGTTCATTAATATGGCACTGGATCCGAAGAGAAAGCCGGAATTTTATCCTTTTATTGAGGCGTGTTCAAATGTTTTGGAATGTAATTGTGTAACCGGCGCATATTCCATGTTGATTAAGGTATGCTTCCCGAGTACGATGGAACTTGATACGTTTATCGGTCAGCTTCAAAAATACGGAAATACAGAGACACAGATTGTATTCTCCACTCCGGTTCAGCCACGCGGAATTGATATCCGGGCCGTGGATGATGAGGATGACGAAGAATCCGAGGATGATCTCTAATACTTTTGCAGGTATAAGAATAGGGCTGTTGTAAGCAACAGCCCTTTATTTTATCTACTGTGAAGAACTAATCGTATTATAGAATTCAGCAAATGCTGCATCATTCGCAATACAACTGTTTACATTATCCTGAACCGCTCTATACAGATTCTGTATATCCGTTGTCTGACTCTGTGTTTCTATATAATTCGTGACTTCCTGTGAATGTGCCGAATTATCAATCTTGAATCCATCTGCTGTATTCACAACATAGAACTGATTAATATTCAATGGAACGCTTGTAATATTCGCCATACTCAGATTGCATGTCACATAGACAAGTGTCGCATCCTCGGTGTATCCCGGTAAAGTATAGCAGTTTACATTCGAATATGCTTTGATTACAGCTGATCTCTGTTGGTAAACCGTCATATCATCGAACTGACTTGGATCTGTCACGCAGCTCTTCAGCTTCTCCTGATCGCATACTGCCAATGCCGCATAATACTCTATAATCAGGGAATTGATGTCGAGATTCGCATTCGTCTCGTATGTAAATCCTGTCTGTTCCTGTTGTACCGCATCGGTATTCGTAGCTTTATCTTTTTGAAATATCCGAAGATCAAGATCCGGAAAGAAGTAAAAATAAAAGGCTACTGCTAATAGAATGAAAATCATCCATCCAAGGAATAACATCAATCCGGCAATTCCTTTATTTTTTTTAGTTCCCTTTTTACTCATATGTCCTCCTTCGAAAAACAATATGTAAAAATGCACCAGAGAGGAATCGAACCTCCGCACATGGCTCCGGAGGCCATTGCTCTATCCACTGAGCTACTGGTGCGCGACTTCTAGTATATCCGATTTGATCTGATTTTTCAAGGCTTGAATGCCATCAAATTTAATTTCTTTCCGAATTTTCCGGATAAATTCCAATTTTAGCTGTTTTCCATACAGATTTCCGTCGAAAGAAAGGACGTGTGTTTCTATTTTTATTTTATGATCTTCGTCTACTGTCGGATTATCTCCTACATTCGTAACTCCCTGATATTTATTTTCATCAATCCATACGCACGTCTCATATACGCCGTTTGGAACAAGCAGCTTGTCCGGATCCGGAAGCAGATTCGCTGTCGGGAATCCTATAGTTGCTCCGAGATGTTTTCCATGCTGCACAATACCGGAAATCGAATATGGTCTCCCAAGAAAACGGTTTATCCCACCGATATTTCCTTCTTCAATCTCAGAACGAATGTAAGAAGAGCTGATGACCATTCCCGCTTCCTTCAGCTTATCATATGCGATCACAGAGAATCCATACTGCTCTCCTAATTTCTCAAGCAACGCAACATCTCCCTGTCTGTTCCTGCCAAAATGGAAATCGTTCCCAATCACGATATAGGCCGGATGCAGGCGGTCGACCAGCACATCCTTCACAAATGTTTCAGGTTTCATAGCCGCAAATTTCTTGTTGAACTCGCAGCTGATATTATAATCAATTCCAAGTGAATCAAACAGCAGATCCCGCTCCCGCATCGTTAAAATCCGTTTCGTTCCAGGCATATCAATCGATAAAACCACCGAGCTTTTACCGGCTTCATGTGCCAGCTGTAAAACCTTGTTAATCAGGAGCATATGTCCTTTATGCACACCTTCAAACTTTCCAAGTGCAACAACTGTGTCCATTAAATTTGTCTCATTGTATGCAAGCTTTTCCACTGTTTTTTCCTCATATAAACATTTTGAATGGCTTATAGATATTTTCAGCCTCTATATAATCATACAGTGCTGCAAACGTCCCATCCATATAAACCCGGATACGTCTGTCCCTCCGGTTCCCCATATTCTCAAACAAACGTGGGGATAATTTGTTTCCGTTTGTCAAATATTTTTTTCCCGCTTCCAGAACCGAATATGCGTGATATTCTGTCAAAAGCGCGTCAACCGGCAGAATCCAGTCCTGCAGGCTGCCTTCTTGTTGACGAGCCTCAATCTCTGATAATGTCCGTGAATCCTGCACATAAAAACCATGGACTTCCTTCCGTAAAAGCTCTGTCAAAACAGCATAACAGCCAAGCTTCCGACCGATATCTCGTACCAGAGAACGGATGTATGTTCCCTTGGAGCAATGCACATCGAAGCTGTAACTGCCATCTTCCTCCAGTATAAGATCACTGATACTGTAGATCTGTACGCGGCGCGGTTCAAGTTCCACGGTAACTCCGGCGCGTGCGTATTCATAGAGCTTTTTCCCATCTTTTTTTAATGCAGAATACATCGGAGGAATCTGATCATATTCTCCTTCAAACGAACGGATTGCTTCCTCCACCCCGGAAGGTGTGATTGCGGCAACAGCCTCTGCGTCTGACCGTTTTACAGGTGTTCCTGTGATATCTTCGGTATCCGTCTCTATGCCAAGCTGCATCTTCGCCCGATAGATTTTATCTCCTTCGGTCAAAAGATCCACAAGTCTGGTCGCTTTACCAAGACATACAAGCAGAACTCCCTCAGCCATCGGATCGAGTGTGCCCGTATGTCCGATTTTTTTCTGTTTCAGAATTCCACGAAGCTTTGCTACTACATCAAATGATGTAAAGCCCTTTTCTTTATATACATTTATAATTCCGTCTATCAAAGCTGTTCCTCTATCATTTCCAAAATACGGGCAAGAACTGTTTCAAATGAACCTTCGGCCTCAAAGCCTGCTGCTCGGATGTGACCGCCGCCACCAAACGAAACAGCGATTTTGCTGACATCAACCTGGCGGATTGAACGAAGACTGAACTTCCATGTTTCGCCTTCCGTAACCTGATAAGCAAAGATTGCGACCTCAACACCTTCAATCACACGGATCTGGTCTATAATTCCCTCTGTCTCCGGCTTACCACAGTCAAACTTCCGGAACATATCCTGCGTCACACATGTATAAACAACCCTGCCGTCCAATGTGCGTTTTGCATCTAACATTGCCTGCCCTGTAATCAGATTCTGCTTATACGTAACACGGTAAAATGTATCATCAATTATCTTTTGTGCATCGACACCATATGCAAGCAGGTCTCCGGCAACACGCATAGTCTCCCTGGTACATGCCGGATACTTGAATACGCCTGTATCATGCACGATTCCAAGATACAGACACTCTGCTGCAGCACATGTAATATATTCCGGATCCAGATGATGGTACAGAATCTCACATGCAGAGGAAGCATCCGGATCACAATAGAAATACTCGCCAAACCCCTGATTGCTTCTGTGATGATCCAGACAGATACTGTGTTTTGCAGCCCCGAAATCATCATAAAATCTTCCGTGTCTTTCGCGGTCTCCGCAATCAAGCGAAATTGCTAGATCCAGAGCTTTTCCGGTTGGCTCCAGACATATCTGATCCGCCCCATGAAGGAACGCAAATTTGTCCGGAACTTCCTCAAGATATACGGTTACATCCTTGTCATAACGATTCGTAATGTAATTATACAGTCCGAGACAGGAACCGATACAATCTCCGTCCGGGCGGACATGTCCAAAAATTCCAACAGACTCTGCCCGTTCAATCATCGTGTGAAATTCATCCTTCATTATTTTGTTTGTCATTATCTTCTTTGATTACCTCGTCAATACGTTTTGACATATAGTTTCCGTACTCGATCGATGTATCAAGTACAAATGTAAGCTCCGGTGTATTCCGCAGATTGATTGTACGTGCCAGCTCATGCCGGATATATCCACTTGCCTGTTCAAGCCCTTTCAATGTCTCGGCTGCAGATTCAGAATCACCCAGAACACTGATGTATGCCTTACAATATTTCAGATCCTGTGTAACCGTAACATCCGTAACGGATGTCATAGGATTAATGCGCGGATCCTTTAATTCCATCCGAATAATCCGGGAAAGTTCTTTTTGAACTTCCCCATTTATTCTTTGTGATTTATGACTTGTTTTTTTCATCTCTATCTTGGTACCTCAACCATAATATATGCTTCAATGATATCGCCTTCCTTGATATCGTTGAATCCATCCATAACAAGACCACATTCAAATCCTGTCTTAACTTCCTTCACATCATCCTTGAAACGTTTGAGTGATGCCAGCTCACCTTCGAAAATCTGCTCACCTTCGCGGCTGATACGGACTTTGCAGTTTCTCTGAATCGTACCATCAAGTACATAAGAACCTGCGATTGTACCAACGCCAGATGCTTTATATGTCTGACGAACCTCTGCATGGCCAATTACCTTTTCTTCGAAGATCGGATCAAGCATACCCTTCATCGCACTTTCAATATCTTCAATTGCATTGTAGATGACACGATACAGGCGGATATCAACCTTCTCACGCTCTGCAACTTCTTTCGCCTGATTATCCGGACGGATATTAAAGCCGATGATAATTGCATTACTTGCAGATGCAAGTATAACATCACTCTCGTTAATTGCTCCAACACCGGAATGAATACACTTTACAGCCACCTCTTCGTTAGAAAGCTTTAGCAGGCTCTGCTTAACAGCTTCAACAGATCCCTGTACATCTGCCTTGATAATCAGATTCAGATCCTTGACGTTTCCTTCCTGAATACGATTATACAGATCATCCAGTGACATGCGCTGCTTTGTATCTGCAATCAGTTTTTCTTTGCCCCGGTCAATAAATGCCTCAGAAATTGCACGTGCTTCTTTCTCGTTTTCGGTTGCAATAACAATCTCGCCGGAATTTGGAACACCATTTAAGCCAAGTACCTCAACAGGCATAGACGGAGTAGCTTCTTTCACCTTGCGGCCCTTATCATCAAACATGGCACGAACCTTACCATGGACATCACCGATTGCCAGACAGTCACCAACATGTAATGTACCTTTCTGAACTAATACAGTTGCAACGGAACCGCGCCCCTTATCAAGCTGTGCCTCAATCACGATACCACGTGCTTTACGGTTCTTGTTCGCCTTAAGTTCCAGAATCTCTGCTGTCAGTATGATCATCTCAAGCAGGTTATCAATACCTTCTCTTGTATGAGCGGATACCGGACAGAAAATGGTTGATCCACCCCAGTCCTCCGGCACAAGCTCGTACTCCATCAGCTCCTGCTTCACACGGTCGATATTTGCACTTTCTTTATCAATCTTATTGATTGCAACAATAATTTCGATACCAGCTGCTTTCGCATGGTTGATCGCCTCGACTGTCTGAGGCATCACACCATCATCAGCTGCAACAACAAGGATTGCAATATCTGTAGACTGGGCACCACGCATACGCATTGCCGTAAATGCCTCATGTCCAGGCGTATCGAGGAATGTGATTTTCTGGCCATTGATTGATACAACCGATGCACCGATATGCTGCGTAATACCACCTGCCTCGCCGGCCGTCACATCCGAATTACGGATTGCATCAAGCAGCGATGTCTTACCATGGTCAACGTGTCCCATAACACAGACAACCGGCGGTCTCGACGTCATATCCGCCTCATTTTCTTCTTCCTCACGGAGAAGCTCTTCGATCACGTCCACCTTCTCTTCTTCTTCCGCAATGAAGTTATATTCGAGTGCAATTTCTGCCGCCTCATCAAACGAAAGATCCGAATTCACGTTATACATCTTGCCGGCCATGAACATCTTCTTGATCAGCTGTGCAACCGGAACTTTGATCTTGCTGGCAAGTTCGCCGACTGTGAGAACTTCCGGAAGCTGTATTGTCTTGATCACTGGTTCTACCGGTTCCTGTTTTTTCGGTGCAGGCTGATGATTACGGTTATTGTTATTGTTGTTACGATTGTTGTTAAAACGGTTGTTGTTATTATTGCTGTTATTGTTATTATTCCGTGTGTTACGGTTGTTACTTACAGCATTTCTGAAGTTTGTACCACGGCTTTCCTGCTTCACACCGTTTTTACTGTTGTTGTTCTGGTTGTTTCCGTTTGCAGGCTTATTTGCATTGCCTTTTCCCTGATTATTCTGGTTATTATTCGGCTTGCCGTTGTTCTTACCCTGATTATTGCCACCGTTATTTTTGTTATTATTGTTGTTACGGTTTGCATTATTCTGGTTGTTCTGATTATTATTCTGGTTATTGTTATTCTTCTTATTCTGGTTATTACTCTGGTTACCGGTATTCACGTTATTTGACTGTTCTTTTTTCTTATCCTGCTTGGAAGCTTCCGGCTGTCTTGATGCCTCGTTTTTCTTAGGGGCATCTTTCTTTTCTTCTGTTTTCTTTGGCTCTGCGGTTTTTGGCTGTTCCATCTTCTGATCCTTGTTTGATCCAGCATCCTTCGCCGCATCCAGGGATGCACGCACAAACGCCATCATTGAATCGTCAATGCTGCTCATCGCCTTTAGCCCTTCTTTTTTACTACTCAATATATCAATTATCTGACTGCTTTCTACTTTTTTCCCAAGTTCAGCTGTCAACTGTTTTGCAAATTCGTGTACTCTCATGGGTTACACCTCCATTCTTAAACTAATCCAACTTGCCAGAAATCTGTTTTGCCAGACCTTGATCTGTAACTGCAAGTACTGTCCGTTCCTGTCTGCCAATCTGGTTGCCCAGCGTTGTACTGTCAAACGCAATTACATATGGAATATCATAATATTTACATTTATCTGTAAATTTCTTCTGTGTATTTGCAGATGCATTCTCAGCAATGATAACAAAGCAGGCATTTCCCTCCTGAATTGCCTTTTCTGTTAAGAAGCCTCCGCTTTGTACCTTTCCTGCCTTCGCGGCAATGGAAAGCATAGATAACGCGCGATTATGATTTGGTACCAATTATTTCATCTCCTCTGCAATTGCCTGATAGATATCTTCCGGAATCTCTGTCTTCAAAGAACGGCTTAATGCCTTGGATTTAACCGCTTTATCAAGACAGCTTTGATTCAGGCAGATGTACGCACCTCTGCCATTTTTTCTTCCGGTTTTGTCAAGACATATCTCATCTTCCGGTGTTTTAATTATTCTGACCAGTTCTGTCTTTGGTTTCATCTCACGACAGCCTACACACTGTCTGAGTGGTATCTGTTTTGCCAAGTTATCTACTCCTCGTAATTATCATCATAATCATCGTCATAATCATCGATCATCATTCCAAGATCTCTCGCCTGCGACTCACTCTTAATATCAATCTTATATCCTGTCAGCTTAGCGGCTAAGCTTGCATTCTGGCCTTCCTTACCAATTGCAAGAGAAAGCTGGTCATCCGGGACAACAACTCTGGCACATTTTTTCTGCTTTCCGTCCTGTTCCTCTGTATAGGCCTGCACCCAGATAACATCAGATGGACTTAATGCGTTCTTGATATATACCTCCGGATCCTCATTCCATGCGATTACATCAATCTTCTCACCCTTCAGGTCATCTACGATTGTATTGACTCTGGCACCAGCCATACCGACACATGCACCGACCGGATCTACATTTGGATCATTGGAGCGTACAGCCAGCTTTGAACGGGAGCCTGCATCACGTGAGATACCCATGATTTCTACCACACCGTTCTGAATCTCTTCGATTTCATTCTCGAACAGGCGCTTCACAAGCTCCGGATGTGTACGGGATACATGGATATTGATTCCTCCACTGTTCTTCTTATCCTTTCCATCCTTGCGCTTTCCATCTTTCTTCTCCGGTTTTTTAACCTCTACAACATACAGCTTAATACGGTCTCCAACCTTGTAATGTTCGCCTCTTACCTGCTCATTTTCCTTCAGGCGTGTCTCTGTTCTGTCATCCAGATTGATATAAATCGTATTGTCCACGATTCTCTGGACCACACCGTTCACAATATCATGTTCCTTACATGCATATTTCTCATAGATTGCATCCCGCTCACCCTCTTTGATCTGCTGGATGATAATGCTTCTTGCCTTTTGTGCTGCAATACGTCCAAACTCCATGGACTCCAATGGATATTCCACGAAATCACCAAGCTCGTATTTGCTGTTCATTGCCTTTGCTTCGGATAGAGAAATCTGCATAACATCATTCTCAACTTCTTCCACAACTTCCTTCTTACGGATAACAGTAATTGCACCTGATTCACGATCCATATGTGCTTCTACGATTACTTCTTTTCCATAATCCCGTTCGCAGGCCGCAACCAGGGAACGCTCAATCGCTTCCATTACAAGTTCCTTGCTGACATTTTTCTCTCGCTCTAATTGATCTAATGCATCAATAATTTCTGACATTTTTTTATCCTCCTCTTTTCTGGTGTTGCCCCTCACATCCGTTCGGTGGCAGTTTGCCGGCCGTATCCTGCATATGTGCTTCTCACATATGCGGCCTGCTATTCAAATGCCAATCTTATCATAGAAATATCGTTTCTTGAAAATTCTTCCGGTTCTTCTTTTCCGTCTTTTTGCAGTGTCAGAGTTGAATCTCCATAACCGACAAGCATTGCTTCAAACTCCTTACATCCGTCCACTGCCCGGTAGAGCTTCACTTCTACTTTTTTCCCAAGATTTCTCTTAAAATCCTTTTCTTTTTTCAGTGGTCTTGTAAGTCCTGGCGAACTAACCTCCAGAATGTACGGATCCGTCATGCGGTCTGCAGCATCCAGTTTTTCTTCCAGGCTCCGGCTGATCAATACGCAGTCATCTATATTGATACCGCCTTCCTTATCCGCATACACACGCAGATAATAATCGGAACCTTCCTTTACATACTCTACATCTACAAGTTCAAACCCATTTTCTTCGATAATCGGTGTCACAAGTTCCGTACAGTGTTGTTCAATTTCCTGTTTTTTCAAGTCTGCCACCTTTCCGACTTTACGTCTTACCAAAAACAAAGAGTGGGTTTTTCAACCCACTCCACGTCACTATTATTCAAGTCTTATATATTATAACACGTTTTTCTTAATTTGCAAGGGAATTTACGCCTTTTTTATTACTTTTATCTGTATGGCGCTAATAAAAGTTCCATTCCCAGCCAAATTACCATTTTTGCTCCATCCGGACCATCCATTTCCAATCTGATATACACGGTATGCAATATCATACTCTTCCTTCACAGTTCCTTCAAGCCAAATTTCAATGCCTGTTACCGCATCCGATTTCTCCGGGTGATCCTTCTTTACCTCATACGACACTTTTCCATCTGTGATATAGCCGCCAAGTGCAATCCTTACCGCCTGTATCTGTCCCTGCATAGTCGTTACTCCTGATACAACACCATCTGTTTTCGGTGACTGCCAGCCACAGGTATCAATTCTGGATGCATACACAATATATGCATTCGTTTTATTCATGTCCTGCGGAGCAGATTGTGCCAGATATGTATGCACCGCTTCAAGCTCCTCCTGTGCTTCCGGTTCGTCCAGATATGCATACCGGAATAACCCGAAACCTTCATAGCCTGTTTCGTAAGCAAACGCCAGCTGACTCGCCAGATTGTTACTTTTTTCCGACCAGTCAGGCTCCTGTTCGGAGACTTCCCCTGCACGGTATAGTGCCATTCCCAGATATAGCTGTACATCGTTTTGCCGCAGATCTTCCCACGCCTGACACCGGTCACGAAACATTGACACATATTCACCATTTTGCTTGTAGCGGTCAGTCCAGTAAATCTGTGGCATTATATAATCCACATATCCATCCTTGCTAAGCCAGGTATCGATATCTGCACCTTGTGACCTTGCATAATCCGGATTGCCCGCCGGACTGATTCCGAATGTAAATGCATGGCCTTGTTTTCTGGCGAATTGATAAACTTCCCGTACAAGTATATTTACATTTTCTTTCTTTTGCTGTTCAGGAAGTGTCGGCTGCATGCCATCGACATAAAAATAATCATCGAAATGAATTCCGTCCACCGGATATTTTACGACAAGCTCTTCCAGACTGTCCATAATCAGTCTGCGGGCAGTCTCTGATGCCGGATCCAGCGACATACAGGTTCCGTTTGCTCCTGTGTAGCATAGGATCATGGACTGATACCGGTTGTAATAATCCGTCTGCATAAAATGTTCTGTTGTTTCATCTCCGATTGATATACGGTAAGGATTGATCCACGCCTCAAACCGCAGTCCTTTTTCGTGTGCAATATCAACAAGCAGCTTATACGGATCATAGGTCAGCACCTTCCGTTGCGCTGATATATATTCGGAATAAGGAAAATATTCCGATTCATAAAAAGCATCTCCCATAGCTCTGGCATGTACAATAACTGTATTTACCCCCTGTTTTTTAACAGTATCATACATTTCATTTACCTTTACCCGGAATGCCGCCTCGCTTTTTCCTTTCAAATATTGCTGTATATCTATATACGAAATCCAGCAGGCACGATATTCACTTTTGTTATTTTCGGCCACCGGCATGGCAATCGCAGTCATTTCCGACATTGGCTGACTTACATACAGGCCATCTGTAAATGCAAAAACGATTACCATTATGCACACCGCAACACACAAAAGCCGATTCGAATATCTCATTTTCGATCCTGCTATATCATTCTTATTATATCTTATGTATGTTATTTCTTTTTATTCTCTTTTAATACAACAAACAGTAGAATAAAACCGGCGGACAGAACAAATAACGTGATTACAATCCCAAGTGCCATTGTATCTCCGGTCTGCACATGTTCTTCGGTCAATGTGGTCTGTACCTGTGTTGCTGTAGAGCTCGCGCGTGGGATGACAAGTGTCTGTCTGCCCGTTGGCTGTGCAGCCGGCTGTTCGATTGTCGGTAACTGTTCGGTCGTCGGTGGCTGTTCGGTTGCCGGTAACTGTTCGGTTGTCGGTAACTGTTCGGTCGTTGCTGGCTGCTCAGTTGTCGGTAACTGCTCGGTCGTTGGTGGCTGTTCGGTTGTCGGTGGCTGTTCGGTCGTTGGTGGCTGTTCGGTTGTTGGTGGCTGTTCGGTTGTTACATTGTAAGGATAGAAATGGGATTCGGAAGAACTGTTTACCGTCCGTGCGATTACCTGTCCCTCATGATTTCCGCCGGTCAGAGACACCTTCGCAATCGGAGCGACAAGATGCCCTGCCAGGAATTTCGCCGTGACATTCTTCGCATCCGGAAAGTTCCAGATCAAACCGAATTGACCATTATAGTATTGTCCGCCCTGCACAGCTTCCTGTCTGTTGTTTACATAATTAAAGAAATAATTGTTATTCAGTGCGGTATCTCCAATCAGAATCCTGGATGTATCTAATTCAAAATCCGAATCACCGGTAATTGAAATGATATAACTGTTTGCAAGGATATCCTCCGCTGTCACATTTTTGAGGATAATTCGTCTTGCCATTTTATAATCCTTATCGGAAAGTGTGATTGCTGTTCCTTTCGAAAAGTCAACGATCAGATCCCCATTTTCTACATATCCACGATTCCCGGATTGTGCGAGTGTATCCGATTCCCTCTTGATCTGCGCAAATGCTTCACTCATATCAATATATCCATCCGCGACCTTCACCATACGGTTTGTCAGCCATTCTTTGTATGTCATCCTGCTTTCTGTATAATAGAAATTCACATCCATGCCCGTTGTATCGTTCCACGCTCCCGCATAATAATCTGCCAGATCAATCAGATATTTCGCATACGATGCGGCCGCCTTCACCTTTCCGACTGTATTTTTTAAATCAAGACAGTTGCCTACGATAACCGGTCCAACCGTATCTGCAACAAAATCGCCTGTCAGATCCTGTTCTACAAAATAACTATAATGGGACAAAATATAATCAATATTATATTCACCCTCATATTTTTTTGCCTGTAATACACCTTCATCCACAGACTGTTCCGGTATTTCCCGCAGGGCACTGCTTTCAGATATCTCCGCACAAACTGTATCACAATCCTCCGGTGATTTCCCTTCATCCCGTACCACGGAATTTTCCCCGGTATCCTTTCCTACTGGATCAGTACTGTCTTCCCGGTCTGTATCTCCTGCTGTCGCATCACTCATGGTCGCATCACTCAGCGTTGCATCGCTCATCGTTGCCGTATCCGCGAATGATAGTTCCACATTATCACATCCGACAACACAGCAGACTGCAACAGCCATTGCCAGTATAGACTGCTTTATCCTTTTGAAATATACATTTTTTCTCATCAAAAAAGCTCCCTACATACATTCACATAAATGTATGCAGGGAGCGCTTGTCCTGATTCCAAATTTATTTTTATGACGCCTGCTCGAACTGGCTGTTGTAAAGATCCGCATAGAAGCCCTTCTTCGCAAGCAGCTCCTCATGCGTACCGCTCTCAATGATATCGCCATCTTTCAATACAAGGATCAGATCAGCATTCTTGATTGTAGAAAGCCGGTGTGCGATTACAAACGAAGTTCTTCCCTTCATCAGTTCGTCCATGGCTCTCTGGATGATAAGCTCGGTTCTCGTATCGACAGAACTTGTCGCCTCATCTAATATCAGCATCGGGCGGTCTGCAATCATCGCACGGGCGATGGTTAGCTGCTGCTTCTGTCCCTGTGACAGGTTAACCTGATCATTCAACACCGTGTCATAGCCCTTCGGCAGACTGCGGATAAAGCGGTGCAGACCAACCGCCTTGCACGCCTGCTCGATCTTTTCTTCCGGTACATTCTCCTGGCTGTATACGAGATTCTCACGAACCGTTCCTTCAAAAAGCCATGTATCCTGTAATACCATACAGAACTGGTCGTGTACTTCTTCCCGCGTCATATCCTTGATGGATACACCATCGATTTTTATATCGCCATCTAAGATCTCATGGAACCGCATTAAAAGATTCACCATCGTTGTCTTACCGGCACCGGTCGGTCCGACAATTGCAACCTTCTGTCCCGGTTTTGCTACAGCTGAAAAATCATGGATGACAACCTTATCGCTGTCTTTATAGCCAAACTTGACATGCTCAAAGGATACCTCACCCTTCACATCGTTCAGCTTCTTCGTCTTAGTGCTCTCATCTTCCATCTCTTCTGCGTCGGTAAACTCAAATACACGTTCACCGGCAGCAGCCGCAGACTGCAGTGCCTGCATCGCCTGTGCGATCTGACTGAGTGGCTGTGTAAAGTAACGTACATACATCATAAACGCAATAATCACACCAAATGATATTTTATCATTCATTACAAGAAGCGCACCGACAATACAGACCGCCACATAGCCAAGGTTACCGATGAATGTCATGAGTGGCATCATAAGTCCGGAGAGACACTGCGCCTTAAAGGCACTGTCACGCAGATTTTCATTCATCTTATCGAACTTTTCCTTTGATTTTTTCTCGCCATTATACGCCTTCACAACTGTGTGTCCGGCATAGATCTCCTCAACATGTCCATTGATTTCCCCCAGATGCATCTGTTGTCTCGCAAAATATTTCTGGGATTTGCTCATGATCAGAGCCATGAATACAAAGCCTAGCAGCGTTGAAAGTATCGCTGCAACCGTCATTATGATATTTGTCTTTATCATCATAATGAGAGAACCAAGAAGCAGCGTAACCGCTGTCACAAGATTTCCCATGCTCTGATTAAAGGATTGTGCAATTGTATCAACATCGTTTGTTACACGGGATAATACATCCCCGGTTGATGTCTGATTGTAAAACCACATCGGCAAGCGGTTGATCTTCCTTGAGATGTTGCTCCGGAGTCCCTTTGATACCTGCTGTGTTACATACCCCATAATCAGGTTCTGGACCAGAGATAACAACGCACTGCATCCATAGAAGCAGATCAGCGTGATTCCAATCCGTTTGATTCCGTCCATATCAATCCCGGTCATTACACCCTCGGTGATAAGATCGGTCATCTTGGATAATTTATCCGGTCCGATCAATGTTAATACGGTTCCAATACCTGCACAGATAATCGCGAATATCATGGCACCCCAGTATTTCTTACAGTTCGTAAGGAGCTTTGCCCATGTACCTTTGAAATTCTTTGCTTTTTCGCCGGGGCGCATGCCTCTGCCCGGACCGTGACGAGGAACCTTTGGAGCACGATTATTCTGACCTACTTCATAATTATCTTTTTCCATTATGCAAGCTCCTCCTTTGATAACTGAGAATATGCGATTTCCTGGTACACTTCGCAGTTCTTCATAAGTTCGTCATGCGTTCCCATACCTGCGATCTGTCCATCGTCTAACACGATGATCTTATCCGCATCACGGATTGTACCGATTCGCTGTGCAACGATGATCTTCGTCGCATCCTTACATTCCTTGCGCAGTGCTTCCCGAAGGATTCTATCTGTCTTATAGTCAAGTGCCGAGAACGAATCATCGAAGATCAGGATCTCCGGCTGTCTGGCAATCGCACGCGCAATCGACAGACGCTGTTTCTGCCCACCTGAGAAGTTTGAGCCACCCTGAGCCACATACCCGTCATAGCCCTGATCCTTCTTCTCAACAAATTCACTTGCCTGCGCTACTTTTACCGCCATCGCAATGTCGTCCTGTGTAGCAGGTGCTTTTCCGTTTTCGCCATATGCCACATTGTCAGCGATTGTTCCGGAGAACAAGATTGCTTTCTGGCTGACATATCCAATTTTGTTATGCAGTGCTTCCTGCGTATATTCCTTGACATTCACGCCATCGACGAATACTTCACCCTCTGTTGCATCATAAAACCGCGGAATCAGATTGATAGCAGTACTCTTGCCACATCCGGTTGCACCGATAAACGCGATTGTCTCGCCCTTCTTCGCAGAGAAAGAAATATGCTCTAATACATATTCCTCTGCGTCCGGATATTTGAAGCTGACATCCTTGAATTCCACTTCCCCATCTTTCATAACCGGGAACGTATCTCTCGTTCCATCCTCAATGGATGGTTCAGTATCTAATACTTCCAAAATACGCTTCGCTGCAACCGATGCCCGCGGCAGCATAATAAATATCATAACCAGCATCATGAACGACATGACAACCTGCATTGCATACGAGGAAAATACAACCATATCCGAGAATAACGTGAATTTTCCCTGCATATCCTGTGCATCGTTGATCAAAACCGCGCCAATCCAATATATTGCAAGTGAAAGACCATTCATGATCATCATAATCGTCGGCATCATAAATGCCATAGTCTTTGATGTAAACCAATGGGTATCTGTCAGATCCTTGTTGACCTTCTCGAACTTCTCCTCCTGATATGCTTCCGCATTATAGGCGCGAACAACGTTCAAGCCTGTCAGATTCTCACGTGTTACCTGATTGATATCATCCGTCAGACTCTGTAAGCGTTTGAACTTCGGCATACATAAGCTGACGCAGATAATAACGACAATCAATAATACAACAACCGCAACGCCCGTGGAGAGTGTCCACTGCCAGCTCTTATCAACAATCTTCAAGATAGCCATCACCGCCATGATCGGTGCCCGCAGCATGATGGACAGCCCCATTACAATCAACATCTGCACCTGAGTCACATCGTTTGTAGAACGCGTGATCAGACTCGCTGTTGAAAACCGTCCGATCTCTTCCATTGAAAAAGACTGTACCTTGTCAAATAACTTTCCACGTACGATTGCGCTGAAATTCGAAGCAATCCGTGATGCACAGACAGCTACCAGTACCGTTACCAATAAACTGCCAAACGCACAAAGTAACATTTTACCGCCTGCAATCAGGATATCATGCATTGCACTATCCTGTGTCGTAATCAGTGATGTAATTTCCCGCATATAATCCGGCAGTTTTAACTCAAGCCAGACCTGTGCCACTACAAATACCACACTGAAAAGAGCCAATACCACTTCCCGTTTCCGAAAATTCTTAAAAATACGTAACATTCCATGCTCCTTTCCATTTTCCGTAAAAACCTTTTATGAACACAAAATATTATAGCATTTATATTAGCACTCAGCAATAGGAAGTGCTAACAGTTCATATTCTTTTCACATATTTTACACATTATCAACTATTTCCAGAATATCCTCTGGCTTCTTCGCGAATACAGTTGCACCAAGTGACTCTAGAAATGCCCGGTCACGGAAGCCCCATTCCACTAAGATACAGTCTACGCCGGCATTTCTTGCAGTTGCGTAATCCACATCCGAATCACCGATATAGATTACTTCATCCTTACCAAGATGGAATTCTTTCAATACTTCATATACGGAATCCGGTGCCGGTTTCTTACGCACACCCTCGCGTTCCCCGATTGCAATGTCAAACTGTCCGATAAAGAAATCCTTCACCAGATCCTGAACCGCGAAGTCCACCTTGTTTGATACAACCGCAGTCATATAACCTTTCGCACGTAGCTTCGTAAGCAGATCATTGATGCCATCATATGGCCTTGTTGTATCCATGCAATGATCTTTATAATAGATTTCAAATGTTGTGAACACGGCTTCGATGTCTGCATCCGAAGTTCCTTCCGGAACCGCACGTTCAATCAGCTTATGAATTCCGTTTCCGACAAACCGGCGTACTTCTTCCAATGTACGTTCCGGAAATCCATGCTCGTTAAGCGCATAATTAGTCGTGTTCTTCAGATCCTCTAAGGTGTACAAAATCGTTCCATCCATATCAAAAATAAGCATCTTATATTTCTTCATGTCTTTCATCTCCGATTCATTTATAAATTGAAAAAACGCCTGACATGCCAAAGCGGTATATCAGGCGTTCTATTAATCTTTTTTATTGCTTAGTTTCCAGCCATCTGAGCTGCTACTTCTGCTGCGAAATCCTCGTTCTTCTTCTCGAGACCTTCACCTGTCTCAAAACGAACAAACTTCTTGATTGCAAGCTTGCATCCATTCGCCTTTGCTACGTTTGCAACGTACTGAGCAACGCTTTCCTTGTTCTCAGCCTTAACATACTCCTGCTCAAGCAGACAAACTTCCTTGAGTTCCTTGTTCAGACGTCCCTGAACCATCTTCTCAATGATATTATCAGGCTTGTTTGCATTCTTAGGATCATTCTTTGCCTGTGCAACAAGAATCTCAAGCTCGTGAGCCTTGTACTCCTCAGATACTTCATCTGTAGAAACATACTTTGGATTCATAGCTGCAACCTGCATAGCGATATTCTTCATGCACTCGTCAATAGCCTCACCGGATGCATCTGTATCAGCCTCAACCAATACACCAATCTTTCCGCCTGCATGAATATAAGAAACGATATGTCCGTCTGTGCTGATCTTGGCAAAACGACGGATGTTCATGTTCTCACCGATCTTAGCAACCATAGCAGCATGCTTCTCAGCAACTGTCATAGAAGGATCGAGTGCCCACTTCTCATTCTTCAATGCCTCTACATCCTGAACGTCTGTAGAAACGATCTGATCAACAACTTCCTTAACATATGTCTGGAACACTTCGTTCTTAGCAACGAAATCTGTCTCGGCATTTACTTCAACCATAGCCGCCTTCTTACCGCCATCAACAACAGTTGCCATAACGATACCCTCTGCAGCGATTCTTCCTGCCTTCTTTACAGCAGTTGCAAGTCCTTTCTCACGAAGGAACTCTACTGCCTTGTCAAAATCGCCGTCAGTTTCTGTAAGAGCCTTCTTACAATCCATCATACCAGCGCCAGACATCTCTCTTAACTCTTTTACCATACTAGCTGTAATAGCTGCCATTTTCTTGTCCTCCTAAACCGATACTTCTTACTCTTGCTCTGCGTCAGCCTCTGCAGATTCAGCTTCCTCTGCTGTCTCTACATCTGCACCCTGATTTGCTTCGATAACAGCATCTGCCATCTTAGAAACGATCAGCTTTACAGCTCTGATAGCATCATCGTTACCTGGAATTACATAATCCAGCTCTTCCGGATCACAGTTTGTATCTGCGATACCAACAAGTGGAATACCAAGTGTATGTGCCTCATGTACGCAGTTTCTCTCTTTGCGAGGATCTACGATAAAGATCATGTCAGGAATGTCCTTCATATCCTTGATACCGCCAAGGTTCTTCTGAAGTTTCTCCATTTCCTTCTTGATCTCGATAACTTCCTTCTTCGGTAATACATCAAATGTACCATCCTGCTCCATTGTTTCGTACTTCTCAAGCTTTGCAATTCTTGTCTTGATTGTCTCGAAGTTTGTAAGCATACCACCTAACCATCTCTGGTTAACATAGTACATACCACATCTCTCAGCCTCAGCCTTGATAGAATCCTGTGCCTGCTTCTTTGTACCAACGAAAAGAATCTTTCCGCCGTTTGCTGCGCAGTCAAGAACTGCCTTATAAGCCTCGTCTACCTTGCCAACAGACTTCTGAAGATCGATAATGTAGATACCATTACGCTCAGTATAAATATACTCAGCCATCTTAGGGTTCCATCTTCTTGTCTGATGTCCAAAGTGAACACCTGCCTCGAGTAACTGTTTCATAGAAATAACGCTCATAACTTACCTCCTGGGTTATAAAAATTTTTTCTTCTGTGAGCTTCTTACAGCCGTGTGTTAAGCTGTCTAGTGAAAAACCATCGCGTTAAATGGCACCCTTTTCACTGATTCACTCACATGTTTTTTCACACGAAGCCGATTATAACATAAAAAAAAAGTGCATACAAGCACTTTTTTTGTTTTCTATGGATTTTCTATGATAATTTCCATGTTTTTACTGTTTTGTTGTCAATATCCTGGCAATTTCTTCATATGTCATACCACCGGAAATATCAAAACTACCTGTCTCAAGCTTTTTATCATATCCATTCTGCACCAGAAAGCTGTTGAACTTTGATGCGGAATCAACCAATCCTGCATTCTCTAGCAGAGAAGAGATTGTCTCTGAACTCATTCCTCCACTTACTGTGATCGTAGCCTTCGTCTTTGCATCCGTCTGTTCTGTAGTCGCAGCTTCGGTGGTTGCTGCTTCTGTTGCCTTCTCTGTGGTGCCCGGTGCTTCCGTTGTTGCTGCTTCTGTTGCCTTCTCTGTGGTGCCCGGTGCTTCCGTTGTTGCTGCTTCGGTTGCCTTCTCTGTAGTGACCGGTGCTTCCGTTGTTACAGCCTCTGTGGTTGTCTCCTCGGATGTGACTTCGGAATCTAATACATACTCTGATTTTTTCACCATGCCGAGTTCCTGTGCCCGTTTCATTACTTCCTCATCACTCAGCGAACCTTTACCGGATGTCAGATATGCAGCTAACATGATCAAAGCACCAAATATAATTCCTATGCCAAGTCCTCGGACAAAATATTTTTTCTTCATTACTTTGACTCTCCTTGATATAAATCTACAACAAGCTTCACTTCTCCTACTCCAAGTCCCAGATGTCTGGCAATCTCTAAAATACTAAGTCCCGCCTTGTGCATCTCTAAGATCATATCCTTATTGTCTACATTCTCTAATTCTTCCTGGCTTTCCTCGGAGATTGGAATATCTTCCATCTCCTTCATTGCCTCTTCAATTTCTGTATCGTCAGGCATTTCTTCTGTTTCTTCTGCCGGAAGTTCTTCCGGTACAGTATCTTCCACTGACGGCTGTGTCTCTGAAGCCGAAGCAGAATAATTCATAATATTCTGTGCAGCCTGCTCCTGTACCATTTCAGAAATCTCTTTTTTGTAGGTGTCAATCATATTCACGGTTGTCATGATTTCTTTCTGTTTATCCGAAAGCATGTCGTATAAGAAAACAACCTCCTTATGATTCCGGTCGATCTCCTCGTTGACAGAAACCGCATAATCTCCAAGAGCCAGAGTCTTCTGATTTACGATTTCGGAAAGTCGGGTTTCAATGTCTGTAAGCCGGCCATCAATCTGCTGATCCATATAATCGCGGATCAGTTTGTCAATCTTCTCTTTCTGCTCGGTTGTAAGCTCTTTTGGTATCTTAACAACACTATCAGATTCTGCCTTCTCTTCAGATAGTTTCTCAGAGATTGCAAAGCTTACAAAAATAAATACAAGTCCAATTACAATTAAAACAATCACTGTTGCTGACATTTTCTTTACCTCATCTTATATTTTTATATCAATGTTTACCCGGGTTACGCCTTTGTGCTCTGCATTCTCCGGCTTCTTCTTTTTCTTACCGGAATAAAGATTCTGATATTTATTTTTTCCTTCTTCTTTTGCATCCGGATTCTTCTCATAATAAGCCGCTTCGTCTTTCTGAACAACCGTCTCCCGTACTTCACGTTCTTCTTCCCGCGTCTGCTGAATCGCATTCTGTCCCTGCAAAATACTTTGTGCATCCGCATTCTGCTGAATGGACGCGATAGGAGCTGACTGTGTTACAGTCAATGGTGAAATCATAGGCGTTCCTCCCTTAAAAAATTGTCGGTTTTATAACACCATCTGTAATCCGATACCAGCTATGCATCTCGACATCTTTTACCGCATAGGAAAGACTTGATATAAATATCATGACTCCTCGATATGCATTGCCATAGATACGAACACTTCCTTTTTTACCTCGTTCAAACTCTGCTCTTAATTCCTGCAGCCGTTCCTTTTTCTCCGTGTATTCGGTTTTCATGTCTTCAAGCTTTTCCGTATAATTTTTTATCTGTTTTACATTTTCCGGTGTGAGCTTGATTCCACGCATGAGTTTTTCTTTGTAGACATTCAGGTAGGATGTCGTCTCCTCCATCTCTGTCTTGAGATCCATAACCTGAGGCACAAGCACCTTCATCTGTTCGTAAAGTTCAGGATTAACACCAACCTTCAAAATCGTCTGTGTCTCCATACGGTTTCCGATGTTATTTGCCTCCACATATGATTCGCATATGATTTCTCCACCTACGATAAAGCCCTTTTTACCACTGATAACAACTCTTCCACCGGATGTTACTTTACTATGCAGAATTGACCCGGCAATAATATCTCCCTTTGCTACTACATTTGCACTTTCAAAAAACTGGGCACATATGTCGCCGCCTGCATCCAGCCTTCCTTTATTCATCCCCTGGACGCCCCGTTTGATTACAATATTACCACCTGCAATCAACGTTGCACCCTCCACAACACCGTTTACTTCAATATCACCTTTTGCACGTACGGTAAAACCAGTTCGTACTGTCCCGGGGATCATGACATTTCCTTCGTAATCGACATCTCCCGTTGACGCATCCACGTCCGCAGCTACCTGATACGTATCCGATACAAATACTGTTCCATCGGCCAGTGTTACATTGCCATCTACATCACTTGTGATTTCTGTGCCATCCTCCGACAATGTAATGTTTCTTCCATATTGAAGCTTTTTGATTTTCGGATGGTTCTGCGAAATCAGCTTTCCATATATATCATACCCCGGTTTTCCCGGATTGTGTGGAACCAGTCTCGCAAGCAGATCTCCCTTCTTCACAGAAGAGAACAGACTCAGTGCATGAAAATCAACACTTCCATCCTCCAAAACCTTCGGCTTTGCAAGAGGTTTTGGATCAAAGAAATATTCAATTTTTGTATCAACCGCGGGAACCGGGGCACATCCCTTCGCAATCGGAATATTCGTACAATACTGTCTTGCGGTCTGTAGTTTTTCAATCACGGAATCCAATATTCCATATGTGATTTTCTGTCGTTCCAGCTCCGCTTTTATCTCCCGTCCGGTCATCTGTTTTCCATCTGTCGACGGAGGATAAAATCTGATATATGCGGTCATCCTGTCTTTCGAAGTGATAATCACTGCGCTTTCCGCAAAAGGTTCCACCGGTATATCCCGGATCTTAATCTGCAGTGGCTTTTCTTTCATCAGGGCCAGTGATTTTTTGAACACATTTGCCGATAAATCTGTAAAGCCCTTCTTCTCAAGGAAATTGATTACTTCCTGAACATCCAGCTCTTTTCCACCGTTCTGAGGTGGAAAAACATCCAGATAAGTACCATCTGTTTTGATCCGTACCCTAAAAAAAGAATTTTTATATTTCATCCCATCACCAACGTAAAATTCTCATTCATACAACGCCGCATCTTCGAGAGTGCCTTGGAATGAAGCTGTGAGACACGCGACTCTGACACTTCCATTACACGACTGATCTCTTTCAATGTAAGCTCTTCATAATAATAGAGCAAAACAACCTTCTTTTCTTTCTCTGTCAAAAGCTCTAACGCCTCTGAAAGTTGTGATTTCAGTTCCTCTTTCAGTGTACTGCTCTCCGGGTTCATACCTCCTGTCTGATAAGAAGCTGCCCGTATATCGTTTCCCTGTTCCATAAAATCATCCAGTGAAGAAATATTCGTAATATTCGTCTGAAGCATCCATGTATCGTACTCTTCCGTTGAGATTCCTAACTCCTTCGCCATATCTTCATCTGTATAATTGGGGCCAACCAATGCTTCGAGCTTCTTAGAAGCCTCCGTTATTGATTTCTGTTTCTGTCTGACAGACCTAGGAATCCAATCCATCTTCCGGATCTGATCCAGAATAGATCCACGGATACGGAGACTTGCATATGTCTCAAACTTAATCCCTTTTCCATAATCAAATTTGTCAATCGCATCGATCAGTCCAAATATTCCATAGCTTACCAGATCGTCATATTCTACATTCGAGCCGAGATAGATTGCCAGTCTTCCGGCAACAAGCTTTACCAATGACACATATTCAATTATAAGCTGTTCCCTTACAGTGCTTGATCTAGTATGACTGTATTCCATCCATAACCGCTCTTTTTTATCTATGACTGCCATCTAAAGCAACACCCCTTATTGTGTATCGTTTTGCACATCCTTTTCTTTCTCCGGCTGTGTTTCTTCTAATTCAACGTTTTTCACAGTTTCCATATTCCGAATCTTATCAATCAATCTGAGTGCTATTGTTGCAATAATGTAAAACACAATAATTACAATCAGCAAAATGATCAAAGAATTCAGTAATCCACGCTTATATTTCATATTCAACAGCCATGTAATAAGTGCTGCAGCCAATACGATAAACGCTCTCGCGTTTTTATACTTATCCCGTGTATCCAATCAACCCGTCTCCAATTTATATAATATGTTTTGTCTTACCGGCCGTCACAATCGTTAATTCCTTTGTCTGTGGATCAAACACGATTGTCCGTCCGTAATTTAGTCCGACATCCTCAGCTGCAATCCGGATTCCATATTGTTTTAAAGTTTCCCGGACAGCTTCCACATTTTTTTCTCCAATATTCCCCATTGTACTGTCAGAGGAAAATTGAAACATTTTAGCACCTCCGGCGATCTTCGCCAGCATACGCTGCCGGGAAAGCCCTTTTCGTTCAAGTTCTTCTATAAGAGCCAGAATACCGGTATCTGCAAATTTTAAAGGATTCTGATTCTGTCTGATCTTTGTACTATCAGGCAGCATAATATGAACCAACCCTGCCAGATTCTTTGATTTCTCGTATAAAACAACGCCGACACAAGATCCCAGTCCGACTGTTGTAATCATCTCTCCATCTGTGCAGGTATTCATATCTGCTATCCCTACCCGGATAACATCACTCACCGCCTGCACCTCCAATTCCCAGTTTTTGCAGAAGCTGATCAAATGAATGCATCTCTGAAATCAACATGATATATCCATTGATCTCCTGATTGCCTGCTTTAAATCCCGAATTGATCAAAAGCGCTTTATCACTTATCATCCCATACTCGATACAAGGAACACTTAAGATTGCACCCGCCATATCTATGCAGATCTGCGGCTGCGAATACCGAAGTTCCATTCCCGAGAGATTTCCCAGCGATGCCACATACGAGCCAATCAGAATATTGGCAATCTCTCCAATTGCAGATATTCCCATATCTCCATGCCATTCCAGCTCCGTTCCTAGCATAACGGACGCGAGGTTCTTCGCATCATCAAGACCTAACACGAACAAAATCATCGCGTTAATTGGTCCGTTCAGCCGGCTTAGGACACCAACCACCGATGTCTCCGGACCACCAAGGGCATTTTCCAATTCGTTAAAATCATATAATTTCACAATCGGTGCTGTCATCGTGAGTCTGGAAGAAAGCAAAACCGACAGGGATGTCGTCGCGTTCCCGGCACCGATATTGCCAAGCTCAGTGAGTGCATTCTTCACCTGCTCAGACAAGTGTTCTTTGCTGTTACCCATAAGCTACCTCTATCTGTTATTCATTATCAATATCCGTAATCAATGCTCCGATGTTCAACAGCGAAATCAGGGAATCATTGTACTTTCCAACTCCCGTAAGATATGTACGTGTATCTCCGTTTTCTGTTGCGATCTGCTCTATCACATCTTCGGTCAGTGTTACAACCTCGCGCACTTCATCAACCAGAATACCGATTTTAGCGTTTCCTTCGACTTTAAGAATAAGAATACGTGTTGCATTCGTATATTCTTTATCCGGAAGTTCGAATTTTCTACGCAGACTAAGCACCGGTACGACTTCTCCTCTTAAATTAATAATTCCAAGGAAATAAGGCTGTGCATGTGGTACACGTGTAATCTTCTGTAAACGCACAATATTATCAATATAAGAAATATCAATACCATATTGCTCGCTGTCAAACTTCAAAATAATATACTGTTTTGCACTGTTAATTGTATTTGTATCCATCTACGCACACCTCCCTACACTAATGTGTTTGAATCAATGATCAAAGCAACTTCACCATTTCCAAGGATTGTCGCACCACTGATCATCTTTGGCACATGAATGTACTTGCCAAGTGATTTGATAACGATTTCCTGCTGTCCGAGTAATTTATCGATTACAAGTCCGGCCTGCTTATCGCCCCTCTTGACAATAACCACGATTTCTCCATCGTCAAGCAGCGCATCCTCCCGTTCCACAGGTTCAATATCAAGTACCTCATTCAGGCGGACAAGCGGAATAACCGAACCTCGGAGATTAATGACTTCTTTGGTGTGTACATACCGGATATCCTCTGGAAGGATTTCTTCCACAGTTACAATGGAATTTAATGGCAATGCATATTTCTCTCCGGATACTTCGACCATAAGTGCCTGAATAATCGCAAGTGTAAGCGGAAGCCTTACAATAAAGGTTGTTCCTTCACCAAGCTTCGTTACAACTTCTACATCTCCGCCGAGGCCCTCAATCTTATTCTTAACAACGTCAAGACCAACACCTCGACCGGATACATCCGATATCTTCTCAGAGGTTGAGAATGCCGGCATAAACAACAAATCAATGACTTCCTTGTCTGACATATATTCTGCCTGTTCCTCTGTAATCTGACCTTTCTCCAAAGCCTTCTTCTTGACTTTTTCTACATCAACACCAGCTCCATCGTCACTAACCTCAATCGTAACATTATTTCCATCCTGATATGCATCCAGACGAATCGTTCCAACCTGAGGCTTGCCAATCTTCAGACGATCGATTGTTGACTCCAGTCCATGATCCGCTGCATTACGAAGCATATGCATCAACGGATCTCCGATCTCATCAATAACAGTACGGTCAAGCTCTGTATCCTCACCGGTCATGATGAGTTCCATCTCTTTGTTAAGCTTCTTTGACAGATCACGGATCATTCTTGGGAACCGGTTTACGACGCTCTCAATCGGAACCATACGTACCTTCATGACGGACTCATGCAGGTTCGTCGTGATACGCTCAAGATACTCAATCTGCTCATTAAACGACTGATCCTGTGAGGATAACATTCCTGTCACAGACACAAGTCCATTCTTCGCGATGATCAGCTCTGATACCTGATTCATCAGCTCATCAAGCTTCTCAATATCAACACGCACCGAACGATTCACAACCGGCTTACCGCTCTTTGTTCCCTTAGATGACGCTTTCTTCTCGTCTTTCTTCGCCGGTGCTGCAGGTGCAGCAGTTTCAGATGTTTCTTCCTTGTGCACCTCTTCCTTTTCTTCTGCTACAGCAGGCTCATCCGATAGTTCATACTCTTCAATGACAGCCTCTTCAATTTCTGATACATTCTCAATTGTTTTCTTGATTTCATCCAACGACTTGTCCGAGATGATAAACATAGAAAAATCAAAATCAAATTTCTCATCCTCAATATCCTGAACACTTGGAACAGATTTGATAATATCACCCTTATTCTCAAGCCCCTTGAATACCAAAAATGCACGTGCCGCCTTAAGCAGGCAGGACTCCTGAATATAAACTGTCGTTGCATACACATGCTTCCCCTGTGATTTTGCCTCAACAATTGCATTTCTCTCGAAATCAGCAATCGGAATTGACAGATATTTCTTACGGTCATCGCCCTCCGGCTTTTTCTCTTCCTTTACTGTTTCTTCTGTCGTTGCAGCCGCCTGTTCAGATTCCGAAGATCCCGAAGTTCCCTTCTCTAATACTGCATTCAACTGGGCAATCAGTTCATCGTTATCCTCTGTACCTTCATCAGAAGTCTCAATGATGTTGTTGAGATATCCTTCCAACGCATCCAGACATTTGAACACAATGTCCACCAGATCAGCGTTCACGTTCATCTTTCCGTTCCGGATTTCGGAGAATACATTCTCCATGTCATGTGTAAGACGCTGCATACGCTTATATCCCATGGTACCGGCCATTCCCTTCAGGGAATGGGCTGCACGGAAGATTTCATTTACGGTATCGACATTCTCAGGCTCCTCTTCCAAAATAAGCACCTGATCGTTTAACGTCTGCAGATGTTCCTTTGACTCATCAATAAAAATCTCCAGATACTGACTTAAATCCATTATCGCACCCCTACTTTCTTTGTTATTTCCTCTGCTATACGTGGAAGACTACACACACAATCACACAATCCCGCTTCATATACAGATCGCGGCATCCCATAAACCGTCGAAGTCTCCTCATCCTGAGCAATTACATAGATTTCTTTATGATTGGCTAATTCCTGAATTCCTTTTGTCCCATCTGCCCCCATACCGGTCAGAATAACACAGATAATTTCATCATACGGACTTGTACAAAGGCTCTTCAGCATAACGTTTCCGCAAGGTTTTAAACCTCCGATCGGAGCAATATCTTCACAGTAGGTTTCACATCCACGCTCCGTTTTTTTCAAAGCAAGATGTGTTCCACCCTTTGCAATATAGACATGTCCTTCCTGTAATACATCTCCCGGTTCGGCTTCTTTGACACTCAGTTCACTTTGTTCATTCAGACGCATTGCCAATGTATTGGTAAAACCTTCCGGCATATGCTGCACAAGCACAACCGGTGCTGCAAGATTCTTCGGGAGCTTCGGAATGACGGATTGTAACGCGCGCGGACCGCCGGTGGAACACACAATTGCAACAAGCTTCCGGCTCTTTGACCTTAAAGATGCCGTTCCCTGTGTCTTACGGTTCTGTCGCAGCTTGTCAACCGGCTTATCCAGTGTTGCAGCATCCGCGGAAGCCGCTTTCAAACGGTTCTCACGTTCGCCAACTTCAACAGCCATCAGCAGCGCTTTCTTAACCTTATCCGCATAATGACCGGCATCCTTCTGGAATATACCCTTTGGCTTCTTGATAAACTCAATAGCGCCAAGCTCCAATGCAGTAAAAACAGCATAAGCATCTTCTCTTGCACTGAATACAATAAAAGGAATTGTGATATGTTCCTCCTTTGCCTGCTTTATAAGCGTAAGCCCATCCATCCCAGGCATATCTATATCTGTCATGATCACATCAATATCTGACGTATGTGCGCGCAGATACTGAATTCCTTCTAAGCCATCCGACGCCAGATGTACAACGGTATAGCCATCTATTTGTTCTATAATATCAGACATTACTCTTCTCATAAGTGCAGAATCATCTATGAGAAGTATTTTTTTATCAAATTTTCTTTCCATTTGCTATTTCCAATCTTTCACTTTCAAAAATAAACCGGATAATCTTATCCCGCTCTTCCTGTGTGATCTTTAAAAACTCCATTCGTTGTTCGTACATATCTGTACGATTCTCTACCGGCACGCTCGATAACATACGTGCAAACAGGTTAAAACTCAATATTTCTCCAAGCATGGATACCATGAATTTTACTTTCACAACTTCGTTACGATCAATATTTTTTCTCTGGTTCAGACGCACGCCGCCCCCGCTGATATCAACAATACGCGCAGGCATCCACGGCAGGGCATCTTCCGGGATTGTAACATCATCCGGCACACCAGTATCATATTCTTCATCCGACACAATCCGTATCTGTGCATCAATCAGACAGTCATAACGGTAAAACTGTCTACGTTGTACCTTCTCGAGGTCACCAAGCATTTTTACATCGAGGAAGAAAAGATTGCCATCTCTGTATCTTGCAACAACAAGTACATTACACTGTAATAATCCGCGCTCCGTGTAAAAACATGCTGTATAACAGGCATCAAGATCCAGTGGAACAATCCGGCCTTCATAGATTGGCATTGCAATCTGAAGCTTTTTGTCAGGCATAATGTCATATATTTTGCTCACAAACACCTTTTTGTTCTGTTCATTCCGGATCACCTGATCAAGTGAAACTAATTCAATTTTATTACCAACCGCAATTCCCATTCATGTATACCATCTTTCCTTTTTCTGCTGTTTTTTTCTCTGGCATATCCTATTACCGTATTCGCTTTCTGGATCGGAAGAAATCAATGAATACCCGTGCGATTCCTTCCTTCTTTTTATACTCTTCCGTCTGCTCATCGTTCAGACGGGTTACAAGCTGGTGTATTCCTTTGGTTGCGGCAGTTCCCGGGTACGCCTGAATAAGCGGTTTTTGTTCGATTACTGCCATGGACGCATTCTTATCCTGAAGAACTGCCCCAAGAAATGAAAGCTTGGTGTTCAGAAATTTTGAAGAAACCGTATCAATCTTATTGAATATCTCCGCTCCTTCATTCTCGTTTTCAACCCGGTTTGCAACAACGTGTATTGTTTTGTAAAGCGGATTGAAGCTGTTTTTTCGTCGAAGAACCTTAAGCAGGGAATATGAATCTGTGATGGATGTCGGCTCTGGTGTGACAACCAGAACAACCTCCGGACTCATCATTACAAATTCCATAACGGAATCCGTGATTCCGGCACCAGTATCAATGATTACAACATCATACATCTGATCCAGCTTCATAAGTTCGGATATCAACAATTTAATACTGGCATGATCAAGTGCTGCCAGTTCCGACACACCGGATCCACCGGATATAAATCCGATTCCTTCCGGTCCCTGTGTAATAATCTCTGTCATCGACTTGTTGTTATGTATCAGATCCAGAAGGTTATACTGTGGACGGATTCCAATCATAACCTCTACATTCGCAAGTCCAAAATCCGCGTCAAATACAACAACCTTTTTCCCTCGTCTTGCCATCTCTAATGCAATATTCACAGATAACGTTGTCTTTCCGACGCCACCCTTTCCACTTGTAATTGCAATTACTCTTGCGTTGGTGATTTCCTGATTTGTCTGCACACGTTCCCGTAACTTTGATGCCTGATCCATCATTTACCACCTCCTAACAATTTTTTTGCAATAATCTGCGGATCCAAAACTCCAATATCATCTGGTACATTCTGTCCCCAGGTTACATAGGATAGTGATTTTCCGGTATCCAGCTTCAGATTCAATATACTGCCCATTCCGTTTGTCTCATCGAGCTTCGTAAAAATCAGATTATAATCAAACAGCTCTCCATATGTATTAGCAATCGAAAGCAGATCAGAATATTTTACGGTTGCAGATACAACTAAAAATATCTCATGCTCATATCCATTTACAGAATCAATAATCTGCTTTAAATCCTCTTTTTGCTCTTCGCTTTTGTGGGATCTTCCGGCTGTATCAACTAAAATCAGATCATAATTTTTGTATTTTTCGACATTCTGCGTCATCTCCTCCGGTGTGTAGACCACCTCCATCGGGTCTGACAGAATATTTGCATAGGTTTTCAACTGCTCAATCGCAGCAATCCGATATGTATCAATCGAAAACATTGCACATTTAAGCTTCATATCAAGCGTACATAAAGAAGCAAGCTTTGCCATGGTTGTTGTCTTTCCAACACCCGTATTTCCGACAAAGAATATAATCTTTGGCTTTTTCTCGCCCTTTTTCAGTGTCTTGATCTCTCCTAATTTCAAGACGATCTTCTGGTATACGTTGGCAAGAATATTATCGACCGGCTGCTTATCATCCTTCAGTGAAAGTTCGTCTATAATCTCCTGTGCATGTGCAAGACTCACCTCACTGTCCGTAAGTTGTCTGATAACAAGGTCGACAACCTTATTCTTATTACTCTGTACCGGCTGCTCTTCCTCTTTTGCAGATACCCGCAGTGCTTCTCCCGAAGCAATCGCCTGATCGGCAGTCTCCTTGATGGAGTTTATTTCTGATGTCTTCTGTGTCTGCATCTGCTGTTCAAGAAGCTTCGCAATGCTGTTGATCTTCTCTTCAATTGCATTCTGCGCGTCTTCACTATATTCTTCCTTCGTATCTCCGAACGCTTTTCCAAACAGGAAATGTTTCTCCGGTTGCTCCGGATTTTCACTTTTCCGTTCCTGCTTTAAGTCAATTACCTGTTCGCCTGTTTTCTCAGGTTCCCGCCGTTTTTGAACTGTTGCCGCCTGTTCACTGACACCATCATCAATTGCTGCTGTCAGTTCCACACTCGGCTTCCTGAACAGGCGCATAATTCCGCCTGGTTTGATCTTCTTTACGTTCATCACAATCGCATCCGGTCCTAAATCATCTTTGGCAAGCAGGATTGCATCTTTTTCAGTTAATGCTTTGTATTTCTTAATTATCATTTATCGTAATCACTCCCACGGATTTTAATTCTACCTCTGAATCAATCTCATTATACGAGATAACGATCAAATCCTTTAAATAATCATTCGTTAATTTCTTAAAATACATACGCACGATCGGAGAAGTTACAACGATTGGTGCATCGCCCTTACTCTCCAGCTTCTTTACCTCTGTTTCTGTTGCCTGCAGAATTTTCTTCGTTACCGCAGGATCCAGTGAGATAAATGAGCCCTGTTCTGTCTGTTTGACAGAACTCATGATCATCTGTTCAATCTGCGGATCCAATGTTACAACCGTACCGGAATCGCCATCTCCAAAATACTTATTCGAGATTGCACGCTTCAGACTCTGCCGTACATATTCGGTCAGAATATCCGTATCCCTGCTTGTTGCAGCATAATCTGCCAGAGTTTCAAAAATAGTAACAAGATCACGGATTGAAATTCCCTCCCGGAGCAGATTCTGCAATACCTTCTGGATATCACCGACGCTGAGTAGTTTCGGTACAAGTTCATCCACAAGTGTCTTATTATTATCTTTGATATTGTCGATCAGATTCTGGACATCCTGTCTCGTAAGCAGTTCGTCGAGATGCTGCTTGATCACTTCTGTCAGATGTGTTGCAATGATCGAAGGCGGATCCACAACCGTATAGCCGAGTGATTCCGCACGCTCGCGCTGAGACTCAGTAATCCACATTGCTTCCAGATGGAATGCAGGTTCTAGCGTTGGAATACCTACGATTTCGTCTTCTACATACCCCGGATTCATCGCCATATAATGATCAAACAAAATCTCACCTTCACTCACCTGGATTCCTTTAATCTTAATGATATACTGATTCGGATTAAGCTGGATATTGTCACGCAATCGTATAATCGGTACAACCGCGCCAAGCTCGAGTGCAATCTGACGACGTATCATAACGACACGATCGAGCAGATCTCCGCCCTGGTTAACATCCGCTAACGGTATTATACCATATCCAAATTCGAGTTCAATAGGATCTACCTGAAGCAGGGAATTAACATTTTCATGCCGTCGCACTTCTTCCGCCTGTACTTCCTCTTCCTCAACCTCATCTTTGATTGCCTGTGCCTCTTCTTTACCTTTGATAGAAAAAGAAAGTACGATAAACAGCACTCCATAGACCGCACAGAAAAAGAAATTCAGCGGTGTAAATATACCAAACAGCAGCATTGTTATACCAACCATCATAAGAACCTTTGGAATACTGAACAACTGACCGATCAGAATATCTCCAATGTTTTCTTCCTTGGATGCCTTTGTAACCAGAATACCTGTGGAAAGCGAAATCAGCATCGAAGGGATCTGGGATACCAGGCCATCACCGATTGTAAGAATCGTGTATTTACTGATCGCATCTGCAAAAGAAAGCCCCTGCTGTGTCATTCCCATGATCAGTCCACCCACAATATTGATGAGTGTAATAATCAGACCGGCAGTTGCATCTCCCTTTACGTACTTGGACGCACCATCCATAGCGCCAAAGAACGCAGATTCCTGCTGGATCTTCTCTCTTCTGCGGATTGCTTCTTTGTCATCAATCGCACCGGATGAAAGATCCGCATCAATCGCCATCTGTTTTCCCGGCATCGCATCCAATGTAAATCGTGCCGTTACCTCTGATACTCGTTCCGAACCTTTATTTATTACCATCATCTGTACGATGATCAGCACTATAAAGACGATTGCACCGATTACAAGATTTCCTCCACCTACAAATGAACCGAACACCTCAACTACCTTACCGGGATTACCCGTAGAAAGTATCAGACGTGTTGACGATACATTCAGTGAGATACGGAAAACTGTTGTAAAAAGCAGCAGGGTCGGGAATCCTGACATATTCAGTGTCTCACTCGTGAACAGACAGTTAAATACAATAATCAAAGACAATGAGATATTGAACAGGATCAGCCAGTCGAGCAATGTATTCGGAATCGGAATGATCAAAAATATAACTGCTGCAAGCAGATAAACACCAAGAAATATATCATTTTTCTTCACCTGTATCTCACCATCCTTTCATCCATATATTTATTCTTCATGCATCCTGCAGTCAATATCAGCTTACTTTATTCTGTAATTTATATACATAAGCAAGTACCTCTGCGACTGCCTGATATAATTCCGGCGGAATCTCGTTTCCAACTTCAACATTTGCATACAACATCCGTGCCAGTGGCTTATCCTCAACAATTTCTATATGATTTTCTCTGGCAAGATCCCTGATCTTAAATGCAAGATAATCAGCGCCCTTCGCTACAACAACCGGAGCCATACTGACTGTGTTATCGTATTTTAAAGCAACCGCAAAATGCGTGGGGTTCGTGATGACAACATCTGCTTCCGGAACACTCTGCATCATTCTTCTCCGTGCCGCCTGCTGCATACGCTGCCGCTGCTGTGACTTAACCTTCGGATCTCCTTCCTGATTCTTATACTCATCCTTCACTTCCTGTTTGGTCATGCGGAGCTCTTTCTTGTTTTTCCACTTCTGGAACACCCAGTCTCCCAATGCCAAAACAAGATAAACCATAGATACCTTGGTTCCGAGTTTGATTACCATATCATACAACGCAAGCAGGCAATCCCGAATCGTCAGATCATATGCAGTCACGAAGATTCCAACGCAGTCTTTCACAACAGAATATGCAACCGCCGAGAACAAAACAATCTTAAAAATCGACAAGAGCAGTTCAAACAAAGCCTGCTTGGAAAACATCCGCTTAAAGCCATTAATCGGATTCATCTTACTCAGTTTCGGTTCCATAGGTTTTGATGTAACCTTCCATGTAATCTGTATTCGCTGGGATAAAAAAGCGATCACAACTGCTATCAGAACAAAAGGGGCGATTGTAATTGCTATATACTGTACACAATCAAGTAATATCTGCCAAACATGAACATGCTCAAAGGAATCCCCAATCTCATTCGACATATCTTTCCAGAAATAAGGGAATACATCGACCAGTCGTTCACCGACAAACGGAAGCAAAAACCTTAAACATAAAAAAAACGCCAGAAGCATTGTTGCAGATGTGAGCTCCTTGCTCTTTGCCACCTGACCTTCTTTTCTCGAATCTTCAATTTTTTTGGCAGTCGGTTCTTCGGTTTTCTCTCCGCCCTCATCATTTGCAAAGAACTGAAGATCATATCCTAAAAGTAATTCCTTCTGCTCCCGAAAAGACATAAGCACCTTACAAGCCTCCTAATACTACATTCACCATATCTCTCATGCGTTCCATAATATAATTTGCTATATTCGGTACAAACATGATGCAGATTGCAAGAAGAACCAGTCCGATAAAAACCTTCAATTGTATACCAATTGCAAACATATTCATCTGCGGTGAACTTTTTGCAAGGACACCTAAAATCACGTTCAACATAGTCGCGCCAAGGAATACCGGCATTGCAATCCGAAATCCAATCGAGAACATCTGACCTATAAAATCAATCATGGACGTATAGACTACCTGTGGATTCAACACAACATCCCCAACTGGTACCAGAACAAACGATTGTGTAGCCGCTGACAGAATATAATAATGCAGATTTGAAATCATAATAACCAGACAGACAATCTTATCATACAAGTCTCCGGTAATCGTAACCATCCCCTGCGTCGGGTCAAAGGTTGTAGCCATGGAAAAACCAATCTCCCGGTCGATGAATTCTCCTGCAATTGCCAATGCTTTTATCGAAAGGCCTGATACAAATCCAAGCAGAAGTCCGACAAGCGCTTCCTCCAATACAAGTGTCGTAAATCCCATCACATTGGAATAAGATGGCAGATCCGGGCTAACCACTTCATACAGAATAAGTGACACAAAAAAAGCAATCGAAACTCTCATTCTGGCATTCAGCGAATTATGCCCAAAGATCGGTGCAATTGCCATGAAGCATGCCACCCGGACAAAGACAAGCAGAAATGCCTCCAATGTAAGTATTGATATCGTAGCATTGATCATAATCTACCTCACAAAATCTCCAAACCGGCTATACAAATTCTGAATAAATGTCAGAATATTGTTCAATATCCAGTCTCCACATATGATCAATGACAAAAAAACACAGATCATCTTCGGAACAAATGTCAATGTCTGTTCCTGAATGGATGTAACCGTCTGAAATATACTTATAACCAAACCGACTACCAACGAAGTGATTAACATCGGCGCACTGCATTTGATTACAAGCCATACGGCTTCCACCGTAATTGCAACGACATCACCTGTACTCATACTATCACCCAATTTCTTTTTATCATATGCCACCACGCGATTGCATGATGATCTGCACGCGCATCAGCGTGCTTCATTCTATCTCATGTCAAAAATTAAACGAATTTACAAGCTGACCAATAACCAGATTCCATCCATCCGCAAGAATAAACAGCAGAATCTTAAACGGCATCGATATTGTCGTCGGAGGAAGCATCATCATACCCATAGACATCAATACAGACGATACAACCATATCTATGACAATAAACGGAATATAAATCAGGAATCCAATGATAAACGCTGCCCGAAGTTCGCTTATTATAAATGCCGGTATAATTATAGTGATTGAAAGCTCGTCCAGATTTTCTACCGGATCCACCTTGGCGATATCCATAAACAGGCGTAAATCCTCCTGCCTCGTCTGTTTCAACATAAATTCGCGCAAAGGCTTCACGCCACGTTCTAACGCCTCCTGCTGTGTTATCTCTTCTGCTACCAAAGGATCATACGCCTCCGTCTTTATCTGGGCGATTACCGGACTCATAATAAATAGTGTCAAAAACAACGAAAGCCCTATCAATACATTGTTCGGTGGTGAACTCTGCGTACCAATTGCCGTCCGCACAAAATGCAAGACAATCACAATCCGCGTGAATGACGTCACCATAACCAGAATTGATGGAGCCAACGAAATAACAGTTATGATCAATAAAATCTGAAGAGTTCCGGAAAGCGAAGCGGAATCAGAGTTTGTGTTCAATGTAAGACCAAGTGATGTACTGTCATTTCCATCTGAGGTAATACTATCGGTCTGTCCTTCTTCCACTCCAGTATTCGGATCGACACTTGCCGCCCGTACATGTCCGGCACCAGAAAAAACAACAATCAAAGCAAGCGGTATCAAAAACAGCACAAAAAATTTTCTTATTTTAGTGAACTTCATCTGATATACCTACTTCTCATTTTCATCCTTTTCAGTATTTTTCATATTCGAGAGAACATCTTGAAAGGATAGCTTGCGTGAAGCATTTTTCGAGTTTTTCGTAAAACGCTCCACATCTGTAAGCTTTAATTCATCTTCCTGCAGTTCTCCTATTACATGAATCTCATCCTTGCCGATTCCCAAAGCAAAATATCTAGTCCCGATCTTAGCGATTGCAACCATCTTGTTTCCACCAACCCGGTAAGATTCAATGAACTGAATGTTATTTTTCTCTGCAAGTGTATTGTTTTGATATCTTGCAATCCATCTGGTTGCATAAAATGCCAGAACCAAAACAAGTATCGTAACAAGTATCAGCTTCACGATACTCCAGCCTGCGGAAAAACTACTTGTAAGAATTGTGCAAAAAGCCATAACTATTCCACTGCCTTTTTCACTGCCTCAATTACACGATCCGGCTGAAAAGGTTTTACAATAAAATCACGGGCACCGGACTGAATGGATTCAATAACCATTGCCTGCTGTCCCATAGCAGAACACATAACAACACTCGCATTCGGATCTATTGCCTTAATCTTCTTCAATGCCTGGATTCCATCCATCTCCGGCATTGTAATATCCATAAGGACAAGATCCGGATTTGTCTCCTGATACTTTTCTACTGCCTTCACGCCGTTTTCAGCCTCGCCGGCAATATTGTATCCGTTCTTAACAAGAATGTCCTTAATCATCATCCGCATAAATGCTGCATCGTCACAAATAAGTATACTCTTAGCCATATTATTACTCCTTAACACTTAGATTTTTTCTTTTATAATTTCTGTAATTCGGATACCGAAGCTCTCCTCAATTACAACAACCTCTCCTTTAGCAACCAATTTCTGATTAACCATCACATCAATTGGCTCACCCGCTAGTTTATCAAGCTCAATAATTGTTCCCGGTGCAAACTCCAGAATCTCTTTGATTGATTTTCTTGTTTTGCCTAACACAACAGAAACTTCCAAAGGGACATCCATGATCAGATCAATGTTCTCCTGTTGCAATGCAGGATTCATAACCGGGTTAAACGCCTGGAACTGTACATTCTGCACATTCACATCCGGCTGCATCATATTTGGCATCATCGGCTGCCCCGGCTGCCCCATCATTGGCTGTGGTTGTGGCACAGGCTGTGGCTGTGGTGCGGGCTGCGGTGCAGGTTGTGGCTGCGGTGCAGGTTGTGGTGCGGGCTGCGGTTTCTCCTTCTCCGATTCCCCGCTGAATCTCTTATACAATTCCTTCGCAAATTCAATCGGATATAACTGCATAATTGTACTGTCTACAAGTTCGCCGATTGTCATACGGAAGGTAACCCGCACAAAATCTTTATTCAAAAAATCACTGGCTTTGGCTGAATCAACTTCACCCGCCATATCTACAAGCTCAGCGTCCGGTGGACTGATATCAATCTTACAATTCAGCATGGATGATAATGACGTCGCAGAACTTCCCATCATCTGGTTCATTGCTTCACAGATTGCAGAAAAATGCAGATCTGTAAGTTCCGGAGCCGGATTCAGTCCGTCACCGCCCATCATTAAATCTGTAATGATTTTTACATCATCTTCCTTGAGTATCAAAACATTGTTTCCATCAATGCCTTCTTTGTAAAGAATATTAATAAACACGCATGGTTTTGCATAATCAGCGGTGAGCTTGTCCCAGTTTGTGACCTCTACAACCGGTGTCGTAATAACGACCTTCTGGTTTACGAGGGAATACAAGGTTGTCGCCGCAGTTCCCATACAGATATTGGAGATTTCACCGATTGCATCCTTCTCTTCCGGAGAAAGGGCCGAAGCTCCATCTGACTGAGTAGAGGAAGAACCTGCATTCATATTTCCAAGCAAAGCGTTGATCTCTTCCTGAGATAACATTCCGTCCATGTTCTTTTATTCCTCCTCTCTGATTATTTCAGTAATTTTCACTGCATAGTCATCATTAAATGACCCCGGCAGTGCTTTGAATTTTACTATATTTCCTACATAAATATCAAGCTCGTCTTCTACCTTATGGTTCAGCTTGATCACATCTCCCACCTGAAGATTAATAAAATCCATGACAGTGAGGGAGCTTTTCCCAAGTTCCGCCGATACCGGAATCAACGCCCGGTTGATTGCGGTTTCAATCACATCCGCATAACTTGTCTCATCCCGATCCTGCATCGTAGAAAACCAATACTTTGTATTGAGTTTATCCATGACACTTTCCAACGTCAGATAAGGCAGACAGATATTCATCAATCCTTCAACCCCACCGATATTGATATTCACAGTCACAATCGCAATCATCTCTGATGGCGATATGATCTGTGCAAACTGTGGGTTTGTTTCGATTCGCTCCAGATATGGATGAATCTCAACAACATTCGCCCATGGTTCACGCAAAAGATCGATCAATATAGTAAATATCTTCTCTAAGATTGATAATTCAATCTCCGAAAATTCACGTTTTTTTTCAAGCGGTTCCCCTGTGCCGCCAAGCAGACGGTCAATAATGGAATACCCCAGATTCGTTGCAATTTCTATGATAATATTTCCGGTAAGCGGAGCCATATTTACCACTCCGAGCAAAACCGGATTGGACAAAGCATTCGAGAACTCCGAATAGGTTACCGCCTCGGAATTCATCACCTCAATCTGCACATTTTTGCGCAGATACGCAGGCAGATTACTGCTCAGCAATCGTCCATAATGTTCAAATATAATCTCTAATGTACGTAGATGCTCTTTGGAGAATTTTGCCGGTCTCGAGAAATCATACTCTTTAACCTTCACGCTTTTTGTTTCTGTAAAATCTTCCGCATCAAGCTCTCCAGTTGATAATTGCTTCAAGAGCGCATCTATTTCATTTTGGGAGAGTACATCAGCCACACTCTCTCACCTCCTGGCAATAATCTACTGTGCTACCCAGTTATAGAAGCTGACAGAATAAATACATTCCGTATTAAAAGTTTCACGAAGCTGTTTTAAAAGCTCGTCTTTGATCTTGTTGGTTGTCGTCTCTCCATCGATAACCTCTGCATATGTATAGCTGCCAATAATATTCCGGGTCATATCATATACCATATCTTTGGATGCTTCAATATTGGCAGATACTTTCGAATAATCGCTTGCAGTCTTATCCATATTGATTGTCAATCCATACTGGACAACATGCAGATCTCCGCTTCCATCGTTCTTCAGATTGATTGGATTTCCCTGTTCTAACTGGAAATGTGCCAGATCGCTCACATCAAATACACCATCATCCTTTGTCTGGGACGCAATCTCTATATCAAGCACAGACGCAATATCCGTAATCAATTTATTTGTCTTCGTTGTGGATGGCATAAATACAAAAACGAGCAAAATATTGAATATAAGATTGATAATACTGATAGCTAATATAACTACTGTTATGAGATTTTTCTTCATCTTGCATACTCCTTAATTGTTTGAATTTTGCTTGTTGTAGATCTTGATCGTAACACGACGGTTTTTCGCTCGTCCCTCAGCAGTTTCATTCGAAGCCACCGGCCGGCTGTCACCATATCCTGCAATCTTAATATTACTGTCAATAAAATGTTCCTGTGATATTACATATTCGTACACACTTCTTGCACGTTCCGCTGAAAGAGAACGATTATCCGCGTATTTCGAACTTGAAATAGGAACGTTGTCTGTATGACCTTCTATTTCTATCACATTATATTTATATTTGACAAGAATCTGTGCAATCTTCTGCAGGAACAGCTTGGAATTATTCTTAACCTCCGCAGCCCCTGAATCAAAAAGGATGGAACCGTTCAGATCAAGTTCCACATATTGAGAATTATAATCCATAATAATCTGATCATCAATCGCATAGGTCTCTGCCATCTGCATCATTTCATCATACATCTCCTGCGATTGTTTCTGTCCACGTTTTTTGGATGCTTCCTGCAGATCATAATCAGACAAATGCTCTGCGTCTGTCGGAGATGCGCTGTTTGATTTATCTCCGGTATTCCCATCAACATTTTTCCCTGCTTCCGTAAGAACACTGTCGGTATCCGCAAGCTGCGTCATACCTCCTGACAGCATCTCCCCGGTGAGGAGTGATACGCTGCCTTCATTGATCACACTGAACGACAGATTATCAAATGATGCGGCAATCTTCTGGATTTTGCCTTCATCCATTGTAGAACTTGCAAAAAGTAATATGAAGAAGCAGAGTAACAGGTTCATCAGATCACTGAATGTGGACATCCATGCCGGTGATCCTTCATCCGGTGGCTGTTGCTTTCTTTTTGCCATTAGTGACCACCGCCCTCTTCTTCAAATTCCTGACGATCCTTTGGTGCCAGGAATGACTTCAGTTTTTCTTCTATGACGCGAGGATTCTCACCTGCCTGAATCGACAAAATACCCTCAATCATAACTTCTTTTAATTTAATTTCAGTCTCATTCTGAAGCGACAGCTTCGCAACAATCGGCGCACATAACCAGTTGGCTATGATAGAACCATACAACGTTGTTACAAGTGCGACCGACATATTCGGTCCGATGGAATCCGGATCTGACAGATTCTTCAACATATTAATCAATCCAAGCAACGTACCAATCATACCCCAGGCAGGACCTGCAGATGCAATATTTTTCCAAAATGTAATATTCCCCTGATGCCGGGAATCTACATTCACAAGTTCTGCTTCCAAAATGCTTCGTACAAGCTCCGGATCCGTACCATCGACAATCAGCATGATTCCTTTTTTCATAAATTCATCTTCCAAATTATTTGCCGATTCTTCCAATGCAAGTAAGCCTTCTCTTCTCGCAAGGTTGGAAAGCTCAATAATTGATTTGATTGTACCTGCCTCATCCGACTTTGGATTCTTGAAAATCAGACTAATGGACTTTAAACCAGATAAAAATCCCTTTAAAGAATTTCCGGCAAACGCACAACCCAAAACACCACCAAATACAATATATACAGATGGTATATCGACAAAGTTATCTACAATTACACTGAAATCATGACCATTTACCATTCCGTAAATCATCAAGCCAAATGCAGCCACCATTCCTATGATTGATGTAAAATCCATGTTGTTATCCCCTATACATTTTCTGCCTTGTTCCCACTATCTAAGAATAAAGCGAATATTTTTCTCTTATAGCCGATCACAAGTGAGGTTACTTCCTCGGCAGACTCACTCACGACGAATTTCTTGCCGTTAGTCAGTGTAATTACAGTATCCGGAGTCTCCTCCACCGTCTCAATCAGTTCGGCATTGATCATCATCTTTTTCCCTTTTAATCTGGTAACTTCAATCATATCTCTGCACTCCCTGGAATATTACACATTTTCCGGCATTACAATTAGGCTAATTATAACACAGTTCGATTTTTATGTCTACAAAATAAGACAGGCATTTTCCATTTTTTCACATCATCAAAAATAGAAAACACCTGCCATTTTTATTTTCTGATTAGCGCTTCAGATTCACAAGTTCTTCCAGCATAGAATCCGAAGTTGTGATGATTCTTGAATTTGCCTGGAATCCTCTCTGTGTCGTGATCATATCTGTAAATTCAGCAGACAAGTCAACATTCGACATTTCCAGGACACCCTGCGAGATTTTTCCGCCATCTTCATCTACAGACGTTCCAATACCATCAAAATAACCTGAGTTCTGCGTTGTTGTATACACGCTGTTACCAAGTGCTTCAAGTGCCATTGGATTTTCAAACGTAGCAACAGAAATTTGTCCGAGCAGTTTTGTCTCACCATTTGTATAAACGCCATACAGTTTACCGGTCTCGTCAATGCTGACATCATTGAGCTTACCCATGGAACGACCGCCACCCGTAGAATCTGCAGCACCGCGGACTGCTTTCACCGTTGACTTTCCGTTCGATTCAAATCTCGTCAGATATGAGAAATCAACATCAATTCCGTCCTTCTTCTCGCCATTGATTACCGACTGGAATACATCGCCCTTCTCGTTCGGATTTTTTGGTTTGATCTCAAGCATTGCATTCTTCTGCCCTGCCGCACCGACATATTCGAAGTTACCTGTATCTGCATCGAATTTGACCTGAATGGAATTCGCACCGCCGATCGTCGCTGTATATCCGCCTTCCACGACATCTGTTGTCGGATCGTCCGTTCCTGTAATTTCGATATTGTTCGAATCCTTAATAGATGTAATCTCCAAATTGTACAGAGATTTATCTGCCTGATTCTGATCCTGTGTCAGCTTGAACTTGACTGTATAATTATAGCCAAGTGCATCATAAATAGATACAGATATCGCACGTCCGTCAACGGATGTGAGTTCAGGATCTGTCATATCTATATTTCCTGTCAGGTGTGCATCTGTTGTCATCTGCGGAGAGGATACCTTGTTTGCTTCTGACTCAGGGTACAGTGCTGATACAGTATCTTTCTTGATCTGTGTCGGATTATCCGGATCTACCTGCCATCCCATAACCTGATAACCGCTTCCGTTTACCAGACATCCGCTTCCATCTACACCGAAGGAACCTACCTTCGTAAAATAATTAGTTCCGCCACGGCTGACTACAAAGAAAGCAGAGCCGGAAAGCATCATATCGTATGTATTGTTCGTGGTCTGCGCACTACCATTCTGCGTGATTGACGTCTGAATCGATGCAGTCTTAGTACCAAGACCGATCTGAGAAGCATTCGTACCTCCGGTTGTTGCAGTTGCACCGGTTGCGTTCGCACTTGTCTGATACAAAACGTCGCTGAATAATACAGACGAAGATTTAAATCCCGTTGTATTTACATTTGCAATATTATTACCGATAACGTCCATTTTTGTCTGATGTGTCTTAAGTCCGGCAACACCAGAATAAAGTGATCTCATCATAATTTCTGACCTCCATAATCTTGTTTCAGGTTTTCCTCTGTCATTCAGAAAACCAAAAGCCTCCTTATCGGTCCGGCTTTTATACAATGACAGCTCCATCAATATTGGTAAACACTTGTCCGCTCTCACCCTGCTCCATCGCAGTAACCACAGTATTGTTTTTTATATTTACGATAAACGCCAGATTATCCATCATCACAAGGGATTCCCGGATCTGTTTTGTTCTGGCCTGTCCAACACCCTGATTTAAGCGTTCAAGCTGCTTGTCTGACAATTCAATATTTCTGTTTTCGAGCCGCGCATTTGCATGTTTAGAAAATTTAACTTCCTGATGTATCTTTCCCTGCAGGATATTCTGAAAGCTGTCCGGCGATTGTTGTGCATCCACCGGCTTTACCTGTGCATTTTTAAGATACATTCCTGCAGCCTGTTCCATGGAAAGAAAATCAATATTCAAAGAATTCATATGCATTCCCTCCTTGTTCTGCATAAAACTCCATCCTATATTATTCTGTCCCAGTCTTCTTATCGTCTGTCTTCGATGTATCATCCTTCTTTGTATCATCCGATTCAGAATCCTTATTGATCGTACCATCTGCATTTGTATGAGATTTCAGATACAAATAATAGTCATAATCAATCACAGAATCCAGATCTTCCGCCGGATAATAAGTATTGTCTATCGACAGGTACACATCTCCGTCTTTGACTGTTGCATACTGAACCAGTCCACTGATCATGGCACTTTTGCCCGACGAATCTGTTGTATTCATGATCACATACTTTCCTACGAGATTCAGGTCATTTCCTTTTTCCATTGTATCGCTGATATTCAGCTGTGCCTCTAAGGAAGAATACTGGGCAAGCTGTGACATATACTCCGTATTATCACTTGGATTCAAAGGATCCTGATACTGCATCTGCGTAACAAGCAGATTCAGAAAAGCTTCTTTATCCAGGTCGTTAGAAGATGTTTTACCTTTTGATGTTGCGGAATAATTATTTGATGAACTTGCAATGCTGTTAACTGCTGAATCAACTGCCATTTCTCTGCCTCCTTTCCATAAGCTATACCATATAACTCACTTGATTTCCCTGTGCCTTCATCATCTCTGATTCCAGCTTCTGATTCTCACTTATTTCATCGTCAGAATCAGCTTGTAAATTAATACCTGTCACACGTTTCCTTTGATTTTCTCTTCCAGATTCCGCGTCTGCCTGTGTCTGGGCTTCTCCGTTTTCGAAATAGTCTTGTGTTCCTACCATTACCTCTATCGCATCTACTTTGAGATCCCGGTTGTCAAACGCTTCTTTCAAAAGAGACAAGCCAGACTCGACTGCATTTCTGGCAGCTTCTGTTTCTGCGATGATCTGTGCCTGCATAACACCATTTTTCGTTGTAACATGAATCTGAACCTTGCCAAGCTGTTCCGGATTCAACTGTAATGTCATGGATGTAACATCCTTTGACAGATTTAGTTTGATCTCATCCACGACCTGCCTCACAATATCTGTCTGTGATACGACAGTATCGTAGGTTTCTGTTAATGCAGGTCCCGTTGCAGCCTGCGTCATAGCCTGATTCAGATTGGAAATCACATCTTCCGAATTCTGCTTCATCCAATCTGCAGAAGCATCCGTATCTCCGGCATTCTCTGTCTGTACCGTAATCTGTACTTCTGCATTATCGGTTTCGATTTCGGAACCTTTTGCATCCGTCTGTACAGTCTTGTTCTCCGGTGTAATGTGTGCAGCCGGCTCCGCTTCTGTTTCAGCCATCTGCATTTTTTCCGTACCAGCAGCCGGTTGTTCTTCTGTCTGTGCGGATGCCGTATCTCCCTGAAATACCATTTCATCCGGATATACTTCCGTATTGCCGGTTCCGGTCGATTCGGTAAGTACATCATTCAGAAGCTGTAACGCCTGCTGTACAAGATTATTCAGTGATTCATCAATCAACAAATCCACTGACGTTGCATCATTCACCTGAAGAATAAAGTCCTGCATTGCTGTGGGATCAAGCAGATCCTGAATCAAAACACCTGTTGTCTGCAACAGATTTTCCAGCGTCTCATCATCCACATTCAGAAGCTTTTTCAATTTGACGGAAAGAAGCTGCACCTTTAAATCAATTTCATCTGTTTCCTGTGGTGTTTCACTTTGATTTGTTTTTTCTGCACTGACATGTGTTGCCTCTGACTTGACATCCGTTTTTGCATACTTGTTCAAATCCGTCTGTTTTTTGCCATCGGATACATTCGTATCTGCCCGTTTTACCACATCTGCATCTTTCTTTGTCAACGTATCGTCCGCAGCCTTCGTGATGGTGTCCGGATTGGCAGAAGCCAGATTCATCAGATCCGCAAACATACCGGACGCCTTATCTTTTGACTTTAATTTGTCCGCTGCATTGCCCGTCTGACTCATATCGGCTTTTCCGATTCCACCCGATTGAATACTAACAATCATATGTGCTCCTCCTTATTTTATTAGAGTCATACAATCCCGGTTCTAAATCCTACGGTAGAAGTTTCTTCGTTACTGCTGCAGCAAAATCAGGATCCATCGCCGCAAGCACCTCTCCTCTGGAGTCATCACTCATATTGTTCATAATAAGAGCAACCGTATCGAGATCATTTCCCATCGTCTCAAGAATCTTTGCAGCTTCTGCTGCTTTCATACTCTCATAAGACTGAGCCATCTTCTTGATATCATCATCCACCTGTTCCTGCTGTAATATATCCTGATAGATGGATGCTGCCGACTCAGAATCGATCTCATTGTACCACTCTTTATATGTATCGGTATCCGGAGCCGATTCTCCATAGACTATTTCGTCATAAAATTTCTTTTTTTCGTCTTCAAAGTCACTTTGATCTTTGGCAATGGATGATAAACGGTCTACTTCCGCCTGCAATTCGGTCACTTTATCATTTAATTCCGATATTTCTGCATCCTTGCTTCCGATTGCTGCATCCTGCTCTGCAATATGATTTAAAGCTTCCTGCAGATTGTCATATGGATAATCACTTTCAATCGCCGTTTCTTCATCTGAAGCATCCGGCAGAATCTTATTGACAACCGGTATATCCTTCAACACCGGACGAAGCACTTTGCTTCCAAATCCACCAACATCACATTTGATCAGCAGGCACATCACACTCAGCCAGGTAATCACAATCATGATTCCAAGCAATATTCCGATTCCTTTGTTGTTGCCAGACCCCTCTGGACGCTCTTTTTTCTTCTTAGCCATTCTTGTTTACCTCTTTCTCTGCATTTGTAAACTGATAACCGGCAACCTCATCCGTTTCTCTTTTTTCTGTTGCATTTAATTCCTGTTTGAATTCGTCAAACTTCTTTTCTTTCAGTTTCTCATGCATCTTCCGCTCCTGCATCTCATGTGCCATCTTCTGTCTGGCAAGCTCAAGTTCCTTGCTTTTCTGACGGACAACAGCAGACTGCTCATCAATCAATATGTCCATAATATCCATACTGTTTGCATTTTCCTCTATCTTCAGAAAATCAAGTTTTCCCTGTATCGATGCCTGATACGCCTCATAATAGCTCTGCTTTCGGTCCTTGAGCTTCGCAAGCTTCTCTTCTTCTTCCGCAAGCGCCCGCCGTGCTTCCGCATATTCCTGCTTTGCGGATTCTTCCAGTTTGTACTTAATATTCAAAATATTCTGCATCCGATAGATAAATTTTGCCATATGTTAATCGTCCCACATTTTTGTTATTCAAAAATCGCGTATAGCTGTTGCAGCTCATCATCAAATAAAAATTTGCTGTCTACATCCTGCATCAGATATGTATTCACCTGATTAATCTTCGTAATTGCATAATCAATCTCCGGATTGGATCCGGATTTATATGCCCCGATATTGATCAGATCCTCCGCATCATTATAAGTTGCCAGCACATTTTTCAATTTGCCTGCCGCCTGTTTATGTTCCTTGGATGCAATCGCACTCATACATCGTGAAATACTCGCCATAATATCAATCGCCGGATAATGATTTTTATGTGCCAGATTTCGTGACAATACGATATGTCCATCCAGAATACCACGGGCCGTATCCGTGATCGGTTCGTTGAAATCATCACCATCCACAAGAACTGTATAAAGCCCTGTGATCGAGCCCTGATATGTATTCCCGGCACGTTCTAAAACCTTCGGTAGTTCCGCATACACAGATGGCGGATACCCTCTTGTTACCGGAGGTTCGCCGGAAGCAAGACCAATCTCCCGCTGTGCCATAGAAAAACGAGTCAGCGAATCCATCATCAAAAGGACATCTTTGCCCTGATCCCGGAAATATTCCGCAATCGCTGTTGCGGTTTTAGCTGCCTTATTACGAATAAGCGCCGGCTTATCCGAGGTTGCTATTACAAGCACGGAACGTTTCAATCCTTCTTCGCCAAGATCACGCTCTATGAATTCGCCTACCTCACGGCCACGCTCACCAATCAGCGCGATCACATTGATATCCGCCTTCGTATTCCGGGCAAACATACCAAGCAGGGTACTTTTTCCAACACCGCTTCCCGCGAAGATCCCGATACGCTGCCCTTTGCCAATCGTCAGAAGTCCATCAACTGCTTTTACACCAAGGGGCAGCACTTCATCAATCAACTTTCGTTTGAGCGGATCCGGCGGTGGAGCATCGATCGGATATGTCTGTTCTGTTACTAATTTACTCCCATCCATCGGCCGGCCGATTCCATCTAACACTTTCCCGAGCAGATTATCTCCAACCGGAACCTGAAGCACATCGCCCGTATTGCGCACGGTAGCTCCAAGTCCGATTCCATCTACCGAATCATATGGCATAAGAAGCACCTTATTCTCACGGAAACCAACAACCTCTGCCATAACCCGGGTCTGCTTATCCTTCGATATGATCTCACAAAGATCATTTAATTTGGTTGGCGGTCCAATCGACTCAACGGTTAGTCCTACGACTTTATTCACCTTACCATAATGAATACTGAAATCGCGGTACAGCAATGATTCATATTTTTCTTTGTCGAATTTCTTAAACATTTCCAATCCTCAATATACAGAGAATCGCAGATAAAACTATCTGCGATCACATTATGTTAAGACAATAACTTTATAGCTGTAATCAGATTACGAACCTGCACATCCATAGAAAGATCAATAATTCCAGTATCGCTTTCTATCTGGCATTGACCTTCGTGCAATTTGGAATCACTGAACACCTCGATCGATATACCCGGATTCGCAGCTCCTGCCAACCGATCCTCATTATCTGCAATATAGGTATAGTTTTTCTCTGATACACGGATCACAAACTTTCGTGATGCATCATCCTCGTTCAATACCGAGTTAATCATATACAGCATAACCGGCTTGTAATCCTGAACCAGTATCCCTGTCAGCTTCTCAATCAGTTTGCATGCGACATCCACAACCTCTGCTTCGGTATCTGCGATATTTTCCTGCATTTCCTCCCGGGCCTGTTCAAGTATAGTTTCCCGTTCCCGGTTCATCTTATCTAGATATTCATCTGCTCGACGCATAGCTTCCATGCTTCCGTCTTCAAGGCCCTTTGCATAGCCCTCTTCCTGCGCCTTTGTCCTGATCTGTTCTGCCTCCGCCTTTGCCGCTTCTACAATCTTCTGCGCACGTTCTCTGGCATCATCCTGCACAAGCTTCGCCTTCTCCATTGCATCATCGAGTAATTCCCGGTGTTCCTCCGGATTAAACATCTCCGCCTGCTGCGTGATACCACCTTGAAACTCTGTGTTCTGCGCTTTCACACTACCATCCGGTTGTGCGTGAACCGGTTTCGGTTCTGCTTTCTTGATCACGCGGCTGTTCATATCAATTACAAATGGTTCTGCAACTGCATTATGCACACCCGGCAGACCTGACTTGAAAATATTAGACAACGATCTCGTCACCTCCACCACGGGAAATTACAATCTCGCCGGCATCCTCTAACTTCCGGATAATATTTACGATCTTCTGCTGTGCATCCTCGACATCCTTCAACCGGACAGGACCCATAAACTCCATATCCTCTTTGATCATCGTTGCCAGACGGGAAGACAGGTTATCGAAGATCACCTTCTGTACATCCTCGTTTGCATTTTTAAGTGCAACTGCAAGTTCATTGTTCTCAACCTCACGCAGTACTCTCTGAATTGCGCGGTTATCAAGCAGCAGTATATCCTCGAACACAAACATCTTTCTGCGGATCTCGTCTGCCAACTCCGGTTCCTCGATTTCGAGATTCTCCATGATATGTTTCTCGGTACTCCGATCGACGGTATTCAGAATATTGACAATCGCATCGACACCGCCCACGATCGTGTAATCCTGATTGACCAGAGACGCAAGCTTCTTCTCCAATACTTTTTCTACTTCCTTGATGACATCCGGACTTGTACGATCCATCATCGCAATTCGTCGTGCTACATCTGCCTGCTTCTCCGGTGCAAGCGCACTGACAACAGCAGCAGCCTGGGAAGCCGGAAGATAGGACAGTATCAGCGCAATCGTCTGTGGATGCTCGTCCTGAATGAAGTTCAAAAGCTGGCTTGCATCTGCCTTCCTCACAAACTCAAACGGACGTACCTGCAGCGATGCTGTCAGTCTTCCGATAACATCTCTCGCACGATCCTCGCCAAGCGCCTTATCCAAAAGCTCCTTGGCATATGCAATACCACCCTCTGCAATATATTGCTGTGCTAGACAAACTTCATAGAATTCATCCAGCACCTCATCTTTTAACTCTGCCGATACGCTCTTCGTATTGGCAATCTCCAGTGTCAACGCCTCAATCTCATCATCTTTCAGATGTTGAAAGATTTTAGACGAACGTTCCGGACCAAGCGCAATCAGCAAAATTGCAGCCTTCTGTACGCCTGTAATATCCGATGAATGTAATGCTGTCACCATAATATCACTCCCATTCGTCGTTTAGCCAATTCCGTAACAGCGCAACCACTGCTTCCGGATTTTCATCTACAAACTTCTCAATCTGCTGCTTAGAAGCGGATTTATCGCTAAACTCAATATCATCCAAGGTCTGATTCTCCTTCGTTGTCGCAAGCAGAGCCTCTACAGATAACTCAGGTTCTGTCTCAATTACCTCCTGTGGCTTCATACTCCGGAATACTACAAACAAAAGCAATCCACCAATAATCACCGCAAGGACGATTGACAAAATACTCTGAACAGGCACTGTTTTCGCTTCAGCCGGATAAAAGACAGGAACAATTCTCTCTACCACATAGATATTGGCCGCTTTCATGCCCGTTGCACTTGCAAGCATATTTACCATTTCTTCCGGGTTAACATTTTCTGTCGGTGTTGAGTTTGCTGCCTGATACTCTGCAAAGGTTGTATCATTTAACAGCCCCTGTTTCTTCATCTGATCTTCATAGTAGTTCTCATACCGTGTCAGATACAGTGCCATACTGGAATTCTGCATATTGACATCACCAACCGGTGTCACAGTCCGTGTGGTTTTACTGCTCGTCTCATAATTTTCTTTAATCAGACTTAACGTCGATCCTGCATTTGCATTATCAAGCAAATTATAATCGGTAATTTCTTCACCATTTGCATCCGTGCCAACCACACCACCGGTACCATCTGTATTTTCTGCAAGATAGTAATAATAAGACGACTTCGGTCCGGTATCATCTTCATCATTTGAATAATATTCTATGTTTTCTATCTCCTGCTGGGAGATATTCACATCCAGATTTGCAGATACAGACACCTCATCATACACACCGGAATTTACCATCAGATTCCAAAGCTTGCTGTTATAGTACTCCTCAACCTGCTGCTGTACCATGATGACCGGAGATGCACTCGTTGTTGAATTCTGACCGGAAAATAATAATTCACCCTTATTATCTACGATCGTGATTTCCTTTGTATCTGAATTGCCGACACACGTTTTTGCATACTCTACAATTGCATTTGTGCTTTCCTGATTATAGTCGCCGTTTATGGTAAGCATAATACTGACTGACGCTGTCTGGTCATTCGCATATACGGTACTTGTACTCTCCGGCAGATTGATTGTAACCGAAGCCTTTGTCACGCCCTGCATGGACGCGATGTCACGCTCCATCTCAGACTGCTTATAAAGCTTTGCCTTGAGCTTTTTCTCCGAATCAGTTGTATTGAAGCTGTTGTTAAACAATGTATCATAATCTGACTTTCCATTGTTTGTACCAATCCCGTTCTCACCAAGTAACAACCGTGCCTGGGACACCTGCTTCTCATCGACCTCAATCTTCAATGCATCATCACTGACCTTATATGTGATTGAATTGTCTTCGAGCAGATTTGCTGCCTGCGCGGCCGTTGCAGTATCCTCAAACGTGGACAAGACTACATAGGATGTCCGATTCAAAATTGTCACAAGGGCAACCACAGCAATCAGAACCGCAGCCAATACAGAGAAGAACAATGTCTTCTGCCTTTTTGTGTATTTTTTCCAAAACTCAACTATCTTCGAAGGTAGTTGTCTAAACCATTCTCTCATAAGATACCTACTCTATATGCATCGGATTACAACTGCATATTCATCAATTCTTTGTATGCGGACACAACCGCATTTGTAACCTTCACTGTATACTGCAGGGAAATACTTGCCTTACGTGCAGCAGCCGCAACATCGTGAATGTTATCCGAATAGCCAAGTGCATAACTCATCTCCGCCGACTCCGCCGACTTCTGGAGAGAATCCGCTTCCTTGTACATATCCACCGCCGCATTCAAAAATGTATCAAACGCCGTCCCCTGCGAACCGGACGCTTTCTTATCTGCACGTTCCGCAGAACTTGCGGAATTCGCAGACTGAATACTGTTTAAGGTTGTCCATTCATCGCTGAACAGATTTACTGGTGTAACTGCCATTTATCTATCTCCTGTTATACTTAGCTGTTAAATAATTCCAATCCCTTTGCCGCGATATTCTTCGCTGCATTAAACGCTGTCGCACTTGCCTCATACGAACGGCTCGAATCAATCATGTTCGTCATCTCTGTCACTGTATCTACGTTTGGATATTCTACATAGCCGTCTTCGTTCGCATCCGGATTATCCGGTTCATATACAAGACGCAGATCGGACGGATCTTCCACAATCTTTGTGACCTTCACGCCGTTCGGTTCATAGTTTGACATATAACCATTCAGCATATGATCAAAGGATGTTGTATCCCGTTCTTCAAACACAACCGTCTTTCTGCGATATGCGCCGCCATTTTCGGTACGTGTGGTATTCGCATTGGCAATGTTCTGTGCAATTATATCCATACGCAGCTGCTGTGCCGTCATGCCGGTTGCAGATACGTTCATTGCTGAAAATACACCCATCGCTGTTACCTCCCTGTTCTGATGCCTGATAATCTGACGTAAACGTCGCTATCAGATATTATCCTCGTTAATTTCCGGAGCTAAGCACAGTATTGTATCTGGCAAACTCCTGATTCATCAGATCAACCAGTGCCTGATACTTAATCTGATTCTCAGCCAGCCGTGCCTCTTCGGTATTGATATCAACATTATTACCATCCAACCGATAAGAAAGGGATGCATTATCCGTATAAACCTGTGCATCCAATGTCTCAAGACTTTTGTTTGCATTCTTCACTGCAGTACTAAGGTCTTTTTCTCCGCCAAGCTCCGCCTGTAAAACAGATTCAAAATCCAGATCCTTCCGCTTATAATTCGGCGTACTTACATTCGCAATATTGTTTGTCAGAAGCTCATTCCGCAGATTCGCTGCATCCGCTGCTTTGTCCAAAATATTCACATAATTATAAATACCGGATGTGATCATCGACTTCCTCCTTTATCCATATTCAAACCATCGATTTCATATCAATGCGGTTATGTATCGATATAAAATACCGCCATCTTAAACATCCATATTGAATCCATACAAAAATAGTTACTGTACAGATTTCCATACAGTAACTATTCTACCATATTTTGTGGTATGCTTCAACAAAAATCTTTTCCTACCACTAAATATTTACTCGTTTTCATTTTTTTCGCGTTCGCACGTATATCCGCATGTCTCGGAGGCACACAGAAGCTTGTTGCCCTTCTCCACCATGTAGCCGCCGCATTTCGGACATTTCTTGTCCGATGGCTTCGACCATGACATGAAATCGCAGTCCGGATAACCGATACATCCATAGTAAAGTCTTCCTTTTTTCGTCTTGCGGAGAATGATATCCTTGCCGCATTTCGGGCAGGCAACACCGATTTTCTCATAGTATGTCTTTGTGTTCCGGCACTCCGGGAATCCCGGACAGGCAAGGAACTTTCCGTGTGGACCATATTTGATGACCATCATGCGTCCGCACTGGTCACACGGCACATCGGATACCTCATCGGCAATCTTCACAGATTCCAGAGATTCTTTTGCCTTCTCCACAGACTCTGCAAGATCCGGATAGAAATTCCGGATAACAACCTTCCACTCTAATTTTCCTTCCTCAATGCTGTCCAGAAGCGACTCAATATTCGCTGTAAACTCCGTATCAACAATCTCCGGGAATGCATCCGACATCATCTTATTGACTGCAGCACCAAGCTCTGTCACATACAGATTCTTGTTCTCCCGGATCACATAACGCCGGTTTAAAATCGTTGTGATCGTCGATGCATACGTAGACGGACGTCCGATCCCCAGTTCCTCCATCGTCTTTACAAGAAGTGCCTCTGTATAATGTGCCGGCGGCTGTGTGAAATGCTGCTTTTCCTCAAGTTCTGCACAGGTAAGTGTTGTACCTTTCTCCAGTCCGGTCAGTCTTGTCTTCTCTTCCTTCTCTTCATCTAAGGAATATACAGACATGAATCCATCGAACACAACCTTTGATGTGGATGCCTTAAACTTATGTCCGGAAGCTTCTGCATATACTGTCTTGTTCTCATAAACTGCCGGTGCCATACGGCTTGCTAAAAACCGGTTATAGATAAGCTGATACAGGCGGAACTGGTCACGTGGAAGCTGCTCCTTTAATTTTACAGGAGACAGTTCGACATTTGTCGGGCGGATTGCCTCATGCGCATCCTGGATCTTCTTGCCGGTCTTTACATCCTTTGCCTCGCCGACATAGTTCTCACCAAACTGCTGCTTGATGTATTCCTTCGCATTTTTGTCTGCTTCCTCAGAGATTCGCGTCGAATCTGTACGCAGGTATGTAATCAGACCGATCGAGCCCATGCCCTTGATCTCCACACCTTCATACAACTGCTGTGCGATACGCATCGTCTTATTTGTTGCGAAATTCAGCTTCTTTCCAGCTTCCTGCTGCAACGTACTTGTTGTAAACGGAAGCGGCTGTTTCTTCGTCTTCTCGCTTACCTTTATCTCTGAAACCGTAAATGGCTTTCCGTCGATTTCTTTCTTTACCTGATCAAGTTCTTCTTTTTTGACTTTATCCTTCGCATAATGAAAGCAAACCGGCTTCAGTGCCGGATTCACTGACAGATACGCATCTAAGCTCCAGTATTCTTCCGGAATAAATGCATTGATCTCATCTTCCCGGTCACAGATCAGCTTCAAAGCGGCTGACTGCACACGGCCGGCGCTCAAGCCTCTCTTGATCTTCTCCCACAAAAGAGGGCTGATCGAGTATCCAACCAGACGGTCAAGCACACGTCTTGCCTGTTGTGCATCTACCAGATCCATGTCAATTTCCCTGGCATTTTTTATAGAAGATTTGACTGCATTTTTGGTAATTTCATTGAATGTAATTCTCTTATAATTTTTGCCTTCCAGTTTCAGGGCTGCAATCAGATGATATGAGATTGCTTCTCCTTCACGGTCAGGGTCAGTCGCGAGATAGATCTTATCTGCTTTTTTGACTGCCTTACGAAGCTGCGCCAATAATTCACCTTTCCCCCGAATTGTGATGTAATGCGGTTCGTAATCATGTTCAATATCAATACCCATCTGGCTTTTCGGCATATCCCGTACATGTCCGTTCGATGCGATAACATCATAGGATGCACCCAGGAATTTTTTAATTGTCTTTGCCTTTGCCGGTGACTCGACAATTACCAGATTTTTTGCCATTTCCCATTCCTCCAATACTTTTCTAGTATTCAAAAACAAGCAAACTATACACTATTTTCGTTGGAGGTGCAAGGTTAAATTCTTTTCTATCCCATTTTTTAATCCATCTTCTGCCACATTTTTACCACACTTCTTCTATCCACTTTATGCATTCCTGCCCCATAATTTTACGTTCTCTAGCACATTCTTCCGGGAATTCTTTCTTATTAACAGCTTTATCTTGCCACAGGATTTTCACAGTTTCCAATATTGGGGAATTTTCGGATAATTCAAATATTCCCCAAAATCATTCCTTACATATTTGTCTGTCATTGGGGATTTTTTGCATATTTCGATAATTTCCCCATCATTTTTTGTACTTTCTTCCATTTTGTTGGGTGATTTTTTCTTATTTGTCATTTTCACCCAATTCCTTGCTATACCTCTACTTGTTATTGGGGGGATTTTTGATGATTACTAATATTTTAATCAATATTTGCTACAGCAAAAGAAATCATATTTATACAATATAAAAGCAGGAAGTCTCGCTATAAGACC
>ERZ1026868.75-NODE-75-length-82441-cov-4.898017_pt1 | contig 82441 bp, 66 predicted proteins | sample MGYA00380164_ERZ1026868 | MGnify/ENA primary metagenome ERZ1026868 (study PRJEB33269, sample SAMEA4719800) | human gut metagenome | biome: human-associated habitat; feature: organic feature; material: feces | place: Cameroon | collected 2013-10 ...
TAATCGCTATTATCGACTCCAAGAAATGGGACGCAGTTCACATTTTCCCACTTAGGAAACGAGGAATTGCGCGCGACAGAACCCACAACAAACGTCCCATTTTGCGCCACGCACAAGTGGGAGTATAGGGACCTGTCCCTATACTCCCATTTAAGAGGTGTAGTTTGCAGCATGCGCAGAAGTGCCTCAATATGCAACAGTGCCCCAGCCTGCATGAGTTTGCGGATGCGGGCTGGGGCGCCTTGCTTTAGGAGGGCTGCACCGAGTGCGTTTGATGGTGCTTAGTATGCTCCAGAACAGAATTTGCTCAAAATAGTTAATACTTTCATCTGGCTATAGACCCAATCTATGGTGAAGAGGCGGCTCGTTCTCCTTGGGAAAATAGGGACAGGTCCCGTTTTCCCACTTTCTGAATCGGAACGACTCCCGCAATGAGCGCCTGACGCCATGCGATGATTATCGGCTCCCCCGAAGCGGGAAAACGGTACCTGTCCCTATTTTCCCACTTAAGAAACGGGCGCTTTGCTCCCAGCGACTTTTGTCGGCGGTTGCTCTTTGCTTATTGAAGCGATAAATCCGCCGTGCCATACTGGGTTTTAAGCAAAGGCCTATTGTGCCTTTATGAAATCCTAAAAGGGGATGTCTTTTTGGTCATTGTTCTATAAAGAACGCGCAACTGAATAGAATGCTTGCAGTCTATTTCGTGGGCGCTCATCACTGATGCGAATCGGGAAAATGCCCCGAAATTGGCTTATCGCATTGCAGCCTGCCTTCGTTTCATGAGGCTTCTTTTTCTGCAGCCATCAATGGGTGCGGCTCATGTGCTGCTGCGTTTTTTATTGCGCGCTTCGTTCAGCTTATTTTTTGATTTGCCAATACGTTCTTTATAGAAAAGGAAATAACCATGCAGTTCCCAAAAGCGAACAGCTTCTCGCAGGATATTATTTTGTCCAAAATAATGGGGCCCAATCCACTCAAGCTATGCGAGGAGATGCTGTTAACTACCAATGAGATTGTCGGTAATGAGGCTGTTTCTCCGAGTTCCGTTGTGCTGGATTTGGGCAGTGGCACCGGAATAACCACAGCGTTGTTGGCCAGGGAGTTCGGGTGCGTTGCCTATGCTGTTGATCTTTGGAGCGATCCAACCGAAAACATGCGTTTTTTCGAAACCCTCGGATTGACCAATCGGCAAATCGTTCCCGTTAAAGCAGATGCTTCGGAAGGACTGCCTTTTGCGGAAGGGTTCTTCGATGCGGTGGTGAGCATCGACTCGTATAACTATTTCGGCCGCAGCGCGGAGTATCTGGATGCAAAGCTATTGCCATATGTGAAGCGCGGCGGGATCGTCGCGCTATGCTTTCCCGGCATGAAGCGCGATTGCCACGCTAACCCGCCGGCATGCCTACTTGAGTCATGGACGCCTGATCAACTGGATTATATTCACGATATTCCCTGGTGGAAGGCTATTTTTGAGCAATCGAAAAATGCCGACATTTTGGGAATGCGGGAAATGCAGTGCACGGAAGAAGCTTGGGCCGATTGGCTTTCCTGCGACAACGAGTACGCAAGATGTGACGCTTCGGCAGTGAAGGCCGGTGCGCTCGAGTACCTTAACACCATCATGGTGGTGCTGCGTAAGAGGTAACGCTCATGCGAGATGGGGAGCTCGGTTTGATTCCGGGCTCCCCATTACTAATCGCGGAGAGTTGTTGGTTGTGGACCCTGCCCCAGACGCCTCTAGGCTAGAAGTTCGCCCAGGTGATGGCATGCTTCGGCTGCTTCGTCATCGGGGTAGTCCTTGGCAATTACGGTTTCCACGGGTTGTACTCCAGCCTCTTCAGCACGCTGCACCCAGTAGTCCATCCATTCGCCATTGTTCCAATCGTACGAGCCGAAGAAGCCCACCTTCTCGCCAGCGAGCAGCGGCTCAACTTCTTCGTACATGGGCAGGAACTCGGTATCTTCCAGTTCTTCGTCGCCCATGGCGGGACATCCGAAGGCGAAGGCATCGAATTCGGGTACGCGCTCTACGCCAAAATCTGACGCCTGGATGATGGTTGCTGTGCCGCCCTTTGCCTCTACGCCTTCGGCTACGAAATCGGCCATGGCTTCCGTGTTGCCAGTACCGCTCCAATATACGATTGCTACGTTGCTCATAAGTTGCTCCTTGCTTTTTTGGCCGACGGGGTTACTGACTTTTGGTCGGCCGCGCCATTGGTTCAAAAAGCAAGTTAGCATAGGCTAACTTATAGTCAAGAGAGAGTTTGCTAAATGGCCGACTGGGAATATGGGGACAGGTCCCATTTTCCCACTTAAGGGACGAGGGATTGCGCGCGACGGAACCCGCAACGAACGTCCCATTTTGCGCCCACGCAAAAGTGGGAAAATGGGACCTGTCCCTATATTCCCACTTCTTTCGTATCATGCTTTGATACGAACATTCGTTCCAACAACAGTATCATCAATGAAAACGCTACGTGTACTGTGCGGTGGACACGTGAAACGTGAAAAGCTGATATGGTAAGCCTCACTCGGCGACAAAAAGCGGAAGGGCGCTGTTTCTTCCAAACGGAAACCCGTTAGCCGACAGAACGTCGGAAAACCCGCAAGACCGTGTGCTGGAAGTGCGGTTTAACTTGCGCTCTGAACTGAGCTTTTCGGCAAAAGATGCGTATTACTTGGTGGCGCGCGACAAGAAAACGGGCTCCATTGCCTGGCGCGAAGAATACCGCATAGAGGTTTCATTCGCTCCGATAGATTTTGGGTTTTAGCACGCTTGCCGCCGCTCGGTTTGGCGCGGGGCGGCGGTAAGCGCTTTCGATGGCTTTGGCTGCTTGTTAATCCGATATTTCCGTTTAATGGAGGTTACGTAATGGCAATGGTGGATATAGATGTAGATGCCCTGCGAGCATACCTGCTGGACTATTGCGGCACAGCCATGTTCTCCGGCTTTCCTGCGGCAGCGTTCGATGTCGTGGATATCGAACGCGCCAATGGCGAAGAGCTTTGCTGCATAGCTGAGCGCCTAGGGATAGACCTCCGCAATTTTGTGGTGTAGACAAATTCGGAAGTGTCGGCTGTTTCTTGCTAGACTGCGCCATTCGCGTATGAGTGGCATATTGTCGTAATCAAATCTAAGGAGCGGGGATGTTCAAGCGTGGGGTATATGACAATCTTCGTCGTTAGAAGTATGCCGCCGGCTCGAGAATTCGTTAAACAGCTTGTTGCAGATGATCGGTACAACTACACTGAAATCGGTTCGTTCATATCCATTCGGCGTAACGTGGAGGGCATTGTCATCCCTTCCGAGGAAATCTCGCTTCATAAGGCATGTTCATAGAAAGCGCTGTAACTCGGCAGTTGGCCGCGAGTGGGCATGCGCTACATTCTGAATCCAAAGCCACTACAAGTTGAAGACGATTTGGCAGGTTTCCCTCTGTACATGGCGCATCTATTGTGGTGCCGCTTTAATGAGGGGCATTTTGACTCAATAGGATCCTTTTTGGCATGCGTCGCTGTTGGATGCGGCCCGAAGCCGAATGGGCCAGTGGCGAAGAGCTCATCTAGACAGCCGAATATCCAGGAGTAAATTTCCGCAAGTTTGCGGTTGCAATAAGGGACTCTGTTTCTTTGATCGATTCATTCCTTTTTGCATGCGGTAAAATTTGCGTGTTTGGACATTGTTCGAGCTGATATTGCATATTTGCGATTATAGGGACAATTTAGCTTTACAGACTGCTTTGTGCTTGAGTTTCTGGGGCGTCTCAAGCAAGAAAGAGGTTTTTCATGGTCAAAAACGGGTTTATCGCAAAAACGAAAACTACGCTTGTTGTGTTACTTTCGCTTCTGATTGTGGGGCTCGTCTCGGGTACAGCTTTTGCGGCGGAAGCGGCGAAGGACAATGTTTTGAAAGAAGGCGTAGCCTCGTTTAGTGAGGTCAAACTAGTTGAGTTTCCGAATTCGACGAAGAAGATCCTCGTGTATACCGACGATGATAGCGCAGCTAACGAATGGTCGGCTGGCAGGCTTTACTGCAGTTTTTCAAGCGACGGGAATTCATTCGCAGTGCCGAAAGCCTTAAAGGATGACGGAACTTGGGATATGCAACCGTTTGTGTATGTTGACGGAAATGTGGCGGTTGTTACCTGGACGGACGCAAATAAAGGCTTCGACGAATACACGACAACGGATGCCATGATTAGTTCCATGGGCTTGTCTATTGCCATCGTTGATTCGAACGGTAGCATGAAATCGCATAGCTTTATGGAAGGCGGATTGGAGGATACCTTCTATTTCGGCTCTCGTGTTGCAAAAAGCGGTAGCAAACTTCTTGTGACCTGGGTTGCTTGCACCAATAGTGAGGATGTCGGTAGGACGTATAGGGTCGAGGGGCTATATTACGATCCCGAAACTGACAGATTTCAGTCAATCGATGGTTCGGTTGACGCAAACGGGAATCCGAAACCGGCGGTTTTTGTGGAAGACGATAAGTACATCCCTTCGTATTCTGCTGCTGAGATAAATGGCTCTGTAGCCGTTCTTTTCGAGGAGGCTACCGACGGGACGCAATTCTCCGATGTTCTTCGCAAGGCAGTATACGGTGGTCTTTCCCCGAGAGGCGATGAAGCGGTTAAAACGAAGCAACTAAAGCTTGTTTCAGCGGCCGATGGTGTTGCTCGAACCGTTGCTTTGGCAAATTCGAATCCTTCTGTTGTTGAATCCGATTTGTCTGAATTAGCTTTCTACAGTTCGGGGACTATCTCGAAAATCAGTGGTTTCTCTAGCGGGGCTGAGGGCTTTTCGACAAGTAAAATCGCTGACGTGTCTAGAACGGGAAGCGTACGATACGAAATCATTTCGAAAGATGGATCTGAGCTCTATATTGCAGCATACGATCCGGCCCAACAAGATATTCGCCTGTATTATCGCGATGGCTCATCAAGCGGGATGCCCTTGTTGCCGCTTGGTATGCGCGGTGAAGATGGCATCGCGTTTCCTACGGAGCCATCTATCATTCTTTCATCGTCGGGCCGATTGGCTTCGTTGTGGGCCAAGGGGTCGGTTGGCGATCGCTCGAGTATCGCTTTGGTATATTCCGAGTATGAACAGCAGGAGCTGCAGAAAGCCGATTATGGTGCAGTAACCGAGGCGATTAATAAGGCAACTGCGTTGAACGCCGAAGAGTATGTTGATTTCTCTCATGTGACAAATGCAGTAAGCGCCGTTGTGTATGGCAAGTCCTATACCGAACAAGTTGAAGTTGATGCTTATGCGGCGGCTATCAACGATGCGATTGGCGCTTTGACCTTGCGTGGTGCCGACTATGCAGCCGTCGATGCATTGGTGACAAAGGCGCAAGCCCTTGATGCTGATTTGTATAAAGACTTCTCTCCGGTTTCCGCCGCAATAGGCGCAATTGATCGAAGCAAGACCATTAGGGAGCAGGCGGAAGTTGACGCTATGGCGAAAGCTATCGACGACGCAATGGCTGCATTGGAGTATAAGGATGCGGATTATTCCAAAGTCGATGAGGCTATCGCTAAAGCAGGTGCGCTGAATAAGGCTGAGTACAAGGATTTTTCGACGGTTGAGCTAGCTGTAGCATCAGTTGTTCGGGGCAAGAACATCACTGAACAAGATTCTGTTGACGCTATGGCGAAGGCGATTGAAGATGCTATTGATGCGCTTGAAAAGAAAGCGGAAGATGACGATGCGGGACAAGTCGACGTAGGTAAAAAATCAGAGTCTGAAGAACCGCAAGCTAGTGATGAGGGTTCATTGACGGATGTCGATTCTCAAACCGGGGATAGCGATACTTTTATGTTTCTGATTGCGCTTGTTTTCCTTAGCGGTGCCAGCGCTGTCTTTTCGAGGATTATGGGCGGAAGAGCAAGACGCTGCAAACGATAAAACGGATTCTTTTAATGCGACTGTTGAAAACGGCAGTCGCATTTTTTTGGTGTTGAAAAGGTTTGCGTTCATCAAGATTTTGTATAAAAAGCAGGGCGTAGTCTTCCCTTAGCACGTTAAAGTCCCTTGAAAAAGTTGCAGATTTCTGAAAAAGTCGTTTGAAAAAGTTGAGCAAACGGCAAAAAGTCCCTTTGAAAAGTTTACAATTCTAGAAAAAGTCGTTTGAAAAATATTGTTTTGGCTGGTAAATGGGGTGCTTATGCTAAAGCGAAAAATCATTGACCAACTTTCAGATTGGAAAGCCGATTCTAACCATAAACCCGTAATTCTCAAGGGCTGCAGGCAGTGCGGTAAAACGTTTGCCGCACTGCATTTTGCCTCGGAAAATTACGAGAACGTTATCTATATAAACTTCTTCGAAAACCCTGGCGCCAAGGACATCTTCGCAGGTTCTTTGGAGGTCGACCACATCGTTATGATGGCATCGGCGTATTTAACCCCGTCAGCAAATTTTGTTCCGGGAAAAACGGTGTTGGTATTTGACGAAATCCAGGAGTGCCCCCAGGCTCGCACCGCCCTTAAGTTCTTCTGTCTTGACGGTCGTTACGATGTTATCGGAACGGGCTCTCTTCTGGGTGTGGCCAGTTATGGCGAGATGCCCGCTTCGGTGCCGGTTGGCTACGAAACCGTTATTGATATGCACCCGCTTGATTTCGAGGAATTCTGCTGGGCAAATGGCATAAACGAATCGGTGGTTGAGCTGCTGCACGGTTGCTTGGAGCTCGAGTCTCCTGTCCCTCTGGCAATCCATTCTCGTATGAGGAGTTTGTTTCTCGACTACGCGGTGGTTGGCGGCATGCCCGATGCGGTTCAGTCATTCGTTGAAAACCACGATATGTCCAAGGTTCTCCAGATTCAGCGTGATATTGTCCGTGCGTACGAAGACGACATGGTTAAATTTGCGCCTTCGGCGGACAAACCGCTTATCAAGCAGTGTTTTCAGTCTATTCCGCGCCAGTTGGCTAAGGAAAACAAAAAGTTTCAGTATTCCCTTGTTAAGAAGGGGTCGACCTCAGCCCGATTCGCGGGCAGCCTTCAGTGGGTTGAAGATGCGGGCATAACAGTGCGTTGCCGTAATCTTTCTATTACCGAGCTTCCCTTGGATGGGAATGCGATTGACGATCAATTCAAGGTGTACATGGCAGACACTGGTTTGTTCATAAGCATGCTGGAAGACGGAACGCAGTTTGATGTTTTAAATGGCAACCTTTTCGGATATAAGGGCGCTATTTTCGAGAACCTTATAGCAGATGTTTTCTCAAAGATGGGGCGTGAGCTTTACTATTTTCGCAAGGATTCGGGGCTCGAATTGGATTTCGTGATTCGCTACAAGGGGCGTTGCGTGCCCGTGGAGGTAAAAGCGAATGATGGCAACGTCAAAAGTTTGAAGACGGTGCTGAAGCATCCCGAGAAGTATCATGTTGTTTCGGCCGTAAAGCTCGCCGATTTGAACGTTGGTCGAACCGACACGATTTTGACCTTGCCACTGTATATGGCGTTTTTACTTACTGATAGGTGATGCCCTGCCGTCTTCTGGCTTCCTGCTGATTTGTCTCGCGTTCCGCTACAATGGTGCTTCGATATGCTAACTATCAAAGCGCAGGTAGTGCGCTTGTTTGAAAGAGGATATTGTGCCCGCTCAGTGCAATCTCATCATCGACTCTTGTTGCGACCTTCCATTGGAACTCGTCCAGCAAGAGGGCGTTCAGCTGATCGATTTCAACTACATCATTGACAATAAAACGTTCAAGGACGATTTCTATCAGTCCGTAACGCCCAAGGAGTTCTACGACAACATCCGAAACGGCGCTACTCCAAGCACCTCGCAGGTTGCACCCGCCGAAACGGAAGCCGCTTTCTGCAAGGCTATCGAATCGGGCGTTCCCACGGTATACCTCTGCTTTTCCAGCGGCCTTTCCAGCAACTACAGTACGGCTTATGCCATTTGGAGTCGGCTGAAAGCCGAATACCCTGAAGCGCCTATCTGTATCGTAGATCTTCTTATCGGCTCTACCCCTGAAGGCCTGTTGGTGCTGGAAGCTTTGCGTCAGCGCGAAAGCGGACTCACCGCCGAAGAAATGGTTGCCTGGGCGGAAGAAGCACGCTATTTCGTGCAGACCCTGTTCATGGTTGACGACCTCGACGCTCTTCATCGTGGCGGCCGCATCCCCGCTTCGGTTGCTTTTGCGGGTTCCAAGCTTGACTTGAAGCCGCTGTTGAATTTCGACACCAATGGCAAGCTTTCCCTGGCGGGTGCATCTCATGGTCGCAAGAAAGGCCTGAAGCAGCTGGCTTCCTTCTACGAGAAGGCCCATGCCGAAAACAGTAACTTTGCTCTCATCGGCCATGCCGATTCGGAAAAGGATGCCGACAGGGTTTGCGAGCTGCTCGCCAAGCAAGACGATTCCATTACGGTTATCAAGCACAACATCGGTGCTACCATCGGCAGCCATGTTGGTGCCGGCATGGTGTCTATCTCCTTCTGGGGCGAGGATCGCCGCGAGGCACTTTCCGTTGCTGACAAAATTGCCCGCAAGGTACGAAAAGGGGAGTAGACCTTTATTAAAGGGCGAGTAAACCCTTCGTTCTAGATCTTCGATAGGCCGCAACTTTACGTGAACCGTGCTCTCGAATTTGGATTGAGAAAAGACAATCCTGGTTCGAGAGGTGCGGGTCGCTGTGAGTTGCGGCCTTTCTTTTTTACAAAAGAGCATTCCCAGCGCTTTTGCCTGGCGTCCTTGTCTTTTCGCAACGGAGCTTTTGCTCTTTACGAAAACTAAATCACGGTTTATCATATGAACAGTTGTTCACATATGAAAGGATCAAAGATGGCTGAAGAGGAACCGAACGAAGCGAAGCAAGCTCATCGCAGCGTCTCTTCAGGAATCGAAAGCGCTTGTGGCTGCGATGCTGCCGATGAAGCTGTCGACATGATGCCCGACGAAGAATTGCTCTACGATTTGGCCGACTTGTTCAAGGTATTTGGCGACACCACGCGCATCAAAATTCTTTACTCCCTTATGACGAAGGACCGCTGTGTTGCCGATTTAGCGGAGGAGATCGGTGCGACGCAAAGCGCCGTTTCTCATCAGTTGCGAACCCTGAAACAAAGTCGTTTGGTTCGTGCGAAGCGCGACGGGAAGAACGTGATCTACTCGCTTTCTGACGACCATGTGCACACGATGCTCGCTCAGGGAATGACGCATATCTGCGAATAAACAGACCACCGTGCGGGCTGTCTGCCCAAAGGGGAATCTTTTCAGGAAAGGAAATAGCCATGCGTAAGGTATTCAAACTGCAGGATCTTGATTGCGCTAACTGCGCCGCAAAGATGGAAGACGCTATCAAGAAGATCGAAGGCGTAAACACAGCATCGATGAGCTTCATGACTCAGAAGCTGGTAATCGACGCTGATCCCGAAAAGCTCGACGCGATTTTGGATGAAGCCGAAAAGATCTGCCACAAGATCGAACCCGACATGGTGATTGTCCGTTAGCTTGTCAGCTAACAGACGTTCTCGGGGAGACGCGATGACGCTGCGCGGGATGCTGATGGCGCAGCTGGGCTTCAATCGGTCGGGGCGGCACGAAGGCCAGCCCCTTCCTCTTTCAACCCATTTGCACTCATCATCGTCCCGCTCGCTTTTGTTGCCAATTCTGTGACTTTCTATAAAACCGAACGCGGGGCATCCGACCAGCCAAGATCCGATGCACCTGCATGCGCTACGAAAGGGATCTGCATGAATAAAAAGCAGAAAAGGACGCGAAACCGTATTGTTGCGGCGCTCGCCATTTTTGCTGCGGTATTCGCGGTTACGGAGTTTGTTCCGCTTGCACAGTACGTTGGCGGGGAAACGAATGCGCTGTACCTTGAGTTCGTCCTGTTCCTTATCCCGTACCTTATTGCAGGCTACGATGTGTTGCTGAAGGCAGCGCGCAACATCGGCAACGGCCAGGTGTTCGACGAGAACTTTTTGATGACCATTGCCACGGTGGGTGCATTTGCTCTGGTTCTGTTCCCTGATTCTCAGCCTCATATGGCTGAAGGTGCAGCGGTAATGCTCTTCTATCAGGTGGGTGAGCTGTTCCAGGGCTACGCCGTGGGCAAGTCGCGTCAGTCTATCGCCGACATGATGGACATTGCTCCCGATTTTGCCAATGTTATGCGCGATGGCAAGCTTGTTCAGGTGGATCCGTACGAAATTGGCGTAGGCGATGAAATTGTGGTGAAGCCTGGCGAGCGCGTTCCGCTTGATGGCACCATTGTGGAGGGCTCCACTCAGCTCGACACTGCTGCACTTACCGGAGAATCCGTTCCTCGTCATGTGGAAGAGGGCGCCGAAGTGATTTCGGGCTGCGTGAATATGACGGGCAAGATCACGGTGAAAGTGAGCAAGCCCTTCGAGCAGTCTACCGTTTCGCGTATTCTCGAGCTGGTGGAAAACGCCAGCGAAAAGAAGGCCCAAACCGAAAACTTCATCACGCGTTTTGCGCGCTACTATACGCCCATCGTTACTATTGGCGCGCTGGTGCTGGCCGTGTTGCCGCCGTTGCTGCTCGGCCAAAGCTGGTCCGATTGGATTGAGCGCGGCTTGACCTTCTTGGTTGTTTCGTGCCCTTGCGCCCTTGTTATCTCGGTTCCGCTTTCGTTCTTCGGCGGCATTGGTGGCGCTTCTCGTTTGGGCATCCTGGTGAAGGGTGGCAACTACCTGGAAGCGCTCGCTCATACCGAAACGGTGGTGTTCGACAAGACGGGCACGCTTACTAATGGCAGCTTTAATGTGGTTGCCGTGCATCCCGATGCTGCAGCAGAGGTTGACCCCGATCTTATCCTTTCCATTGCCGCGCATGCTGAAGCGTATTCCGACCACCCCATTGCCGTTTCCGTCAAGGAAGCTTTCACCGGCGAAATCGATCAGAGCCGCATTGCCGATGTTCGCGAGGAAGGCGGCCATGGCGTACGTGCAGTGGTTGATGAGCGCGTGGTGTTGGTGGGCAACGATAAGCTGATGCGCGAAGAAGGCATCGCTTACCATGACTGTGAGCTTACCGGCACTATCCTTCATGTTTCAATTGACGGTAAATATGCAGGTCATATCATTATTGCCGATGTGGTTAAGGAAGATGCCGCCGAATGCATCAAGCGTTTGCATGCTGCTGGCGTTGGCAAGACAGTCATGCTCACGGGCGATCGCGCCGAGGTTGCAAAGGCCGTTGCCGAAAAGCTCGGACTCGACGAATATCATGGTCAGCTTCTGCCGGAAGACAAGGTTAACCAGGTGGAACGCCTGCTTGGCGAAACGTCCGAAAAGGGAAAGCTTGCTTTTGTTGGCGACGGCATCAACGATGCGCCGGTGCTTACTCGTGCTGATATAGGTATTGCCATGGGTGCAATGGGGTCCGATGCGGCAATCGAAGCAGCGGACATTGTTCTGATGGACGATAAGCCCTCTAAGATCGCCTCCGCAATTCGCATAGCCCGCAAAACCATGCGCATCGTATGGCAGAACATCGTCTTTGCGCTTGGCGTGAAGTTTGCAGTGTTGGTATTGGCTGCGGTTGGCTTGGCTACCATGTGGCTTGCAGTGTTCGCCGATGTGGGTGTGGCCATCCTCGCCATCCTCAACGCTATGCGCTGCATGCGCGTAAAGCGCTAGGTGGGTGGGAAAATAGGGACAGGTCCCATTTTCCCGCTTTTAATGCTGGCATCCCAATCGGGAAAACTGGGAAAATGGCACCTGTCCCTATTTTCCCACCCGCTCCTCAAGGGGGAAGCGAATGTCTCCGTCTACGACATACACCCTGCAAGTTAATGGCAGCAACGTTCGTGTCACGCTAAAGCGCATGAAGAGCATTCGCTTGCATGTGAAACCGACGGGTGAAGTAACGTTGTCGGCGCCGCTCGGTACCAGCAAAACTCGTATAAGTGAATTCGTTCGGTCGAAAGCTGATTGGATTCGGGTTCAGCAAGCAAAACAGGTAGACTCTCCAGCCGCCCGCGCCGAACGGGCATCGAGGGAAGAAATCGAGCAATGGCGTGAAGTGGTGAAGGCGTGCGTTCCACCGCTGGTTGCCGAGTGGGAGCGCATTCTGGGCGTGCGCGCGCAGAAGCTTGATTATCGCAATATGAAAAGCAGGTGGGGGAGCTGTCAGCCGGAAACGGGGCGAGTGTGTATCAACATTCGCCTTGCGCTCTACCCTCCGGAATGCCTTGAGTATGTAGTGGTTCACGAGCTGTGCCATATGCTGGAGCCGAATCACGGTGCTGGCTTCAAAACCCTCATGACTAAGGTGATGCCCGATTGGAAGCAGCGCGAACGCATCTTGAATCCGCGGTAAGCAATCTCTCGGGTACGCATAAGTACCACAGCTTTTTCTCGTGCTAAAATAGTTCAGTTATACGCTGCGCCAAAGGGCGCAGAACAAGCAAGTAATCTGAAGCGGCGGGCGGCATCATCAGCCGTTTCCGCCAAGAAAGAGAGCATGAGCATGAGCAAGGGAACCTATTCCTTCACCACTCCCATTTACTATGTTAACGCGGCACCGCACCTGGGTACCGCTTATACCACCATTGCTGCCGATGCAGTTGCGCGTTATCAGCGCATGAATGGCTATGACGTTGCCTTTGTAACCGGCATGGACGAGCATGGCCAGAAGGTTGCCGACACGGCAGCGGCCAAGGGCATGACGCCTCAGGATTGGTGCGATTCCATGGAGCCCGCCTTCCGCGATTGCTGGGACATGCTCGATATCACCTACACCGACTTTGTTCGCACCACCGAGCCTCGCCACGCTGAAACGGTTAAGAAGTTCTGGCAGGATTTGTACGACAAGGGCTATTGCTACAAGGGCTCTTACGAGGGTTGGTATTGCGTTCATGAGGAAACCTATTACAACGAAAGCGACCTTCTGAAGAACGACGAAGGCGAATTCGTGTGCCCCGATTGCAAGCGTCCTGTTCAGAAAGCTGGCGGCGAAGAAAATTGGTTCTTCAAACTTTCCGAATTCCAGGAGCCGTTGCTGAAGTTCTACGAGGAAAACCCCGATTTCATTCGTCCTGAAACCCGTAAGAACGAAATCGTATCCTTCGTTAAGAGCGGTTTGAAGGATCTTTCCATCTCCCGTTCTACCTTCGATTGGGGCGTTCCGCTGCCCTTCGATGAAGGCCATGTTGCCTATGTTTGGGCTGACGCCTTGCTGGCATATTTCACCGGCATCGGCTACGGCAGCGAAGAGCGCGCGGGCGAATTCGAGCAGCGTTGGCCCATGCAGTATCACTTCGTAGGCAAAGATATCACGCGCTTCCATTGCGTTATCTGGCCTGCAATGCTGATGGCTGCTGGCTTGCCGGTTGCCCATACGGTATTCGGTCACGGCTTCCTGCTTACCAAGGGTGAAAAGATGTCGAAGTCCAAGGGCAATGCGCTCAAGCCTGCCGACTTGGTAAAGGTGTTCGGCGTTGACGCGTACCGTTACTATTTCCTTTCTGACGTTCAGTTCGGCCATGACGGCTCCATTTCCATCGAGCGTATGGTTCAGGTATACAACGCTGATCTTGCCAATACGTGGGGCAACCTGTGCAGCCGCGTGTTCAACATGACCAAGAAGTACTTCGAGGGTAAGGTTCCCGCGGCACCTGCTGGCGCCGAGGAAAATCCGCTGCGTGAAATCGCTGACGAGCTGTACGCCGAATACGATAAGTGCATGGGTCAGGTTGATTTCACCAATGCTGCCGCTGCTGTTCAAAAGTTGGCTAGCCGCGTAAACCTGTATGTCGAAGATTCCGCACCGTGGAATCTGGCAAAGAGCGAAGAAACTGCCGATGAGCTCGCTGCGGTAATCTACAACGCGCTTGAGGCTATCCGCATCATTGCGTTGTACATGGCTCCGTTCATGCCCAACACCTCCGCTGAGGTGTTCAACCGTCTGGGTCTGGGCGACATCTTCGCAATTACTGATATTGAAGCCGCTACGGTATGGGGTCAGCTTGAGGCAGGCTCTGCCGTTGCCGTGGGCGATCCGCTTTATCCTCGTTTGGATGCTGACGCCATCGATCTTTCCATCGAATAGAAGGAAACGGCCGTTATCATGACCGAGGAAACGCAATCGCTGAACGCCGCTTTTGTTGAAGAGGGGGCGTTCAGCGTTTCCTTTTTTCAGAAATGTAAGCACCACAAGTACCGTGAGGTAGCTGCGCCTGTTTTGCCGGGTTTGGTTGCCGACACGCACGCACATCTGGAAATGCTCAAGAATCCAGCTGCTGAACTGGCTAAATGCGCATATCATAACGTGCGTTTCGTGTGTGCCATGTGCGATCCAGCCGAAGACAGCCACACCACTTTCGACAATTTGGAGGCGTGGCAGCAAGATGCTCAAGGCATTCTTGAGGAAGCTGGCTTGGGTTCTTGCAAGGAAGCCATTCCTCATCTGCGTATCGCTATGGGTGTACATCCCCACAACGCCAAGATGTGGGATGTGCGAATGGAGCGCACGTTGATGCAGCGCTTGGCGGATCCTCGCGTCTGTGCCTTGGGCGAAGTAGGCCTCGATTACCATTACGACCTTTCTCCTCGTGCCATGCAGCGCGGCGTATTCCGTCGTCAAATTCAGCTTGCCAAAACTGCTGGTCTTCCGCTTATCCTGCATATGCGCGAAGCCCATGAAGAGGGCCTGGCCATCCTGGAGGATGAAGGATTCCCGAAGGACGGGGTACTGCTTCATTGCTTCAATTTGGACGAAGAAGCACTTGCTCCATGGGCAGAGCACGGTTGCTGCATTGCGTACGGTGGCCCTATCACCTTCAAAAAGGCCGATGAGGTGCGTTCTGCTGCAACTAAGGTTGCTCGTAACCTTCTTCTCACCGAAACTGACAGCCCTTATATGACTCCTGAGCCCATGCGTGGTATCGATTGCGGTCCTGCCCACGTGGTGTTCACGGCCGAAAAGCTGCTCGAGGTTTTGGGCGCGGAAACGCAGGTGGAGCGGGAAGAGCTCTTGAGCCAGATGTATGGCAATGCGCTCGGTTTGCTCGATCGTCAGCCTACGCAATGGCAACGTGAAAATGCCGATTTGCTTGTGGAGGCATAAATGGGCACGTGGGTTGTGATAAACGGCTCTCCTCGTCTGAACGGCAAATGCGCACGCATTATTCGCATGCTGAAAATGTCAATTGAGCAGAGTTATCCAGAAGTGAACCTTGTCGAATATGAGGTTGGCCGCATGGATATTTCCGGCTGCAATGGCTGTGAATTCTGCAAGACCAACGATGGGTGCATTATTGAAGACGATATGGCCCAGCTTATCGACGATCTGGATGCCGCGGAGCGAGTGTTTTTGGTGTCACCTATCTACTTTGCGGGTGCTCCCTCCCAGCTGAAAGCTGTGCTGGATAGGCTGCAACCGTTCTTCTGGCCCTATCTTGAGCGACGGAAGAAGGGGGAGCCCCTGCCAGCAAAGCGTCCGTTGTCGTTGTTTGTGGTGGGCGATGGCGGCGATCCGCATGGATACGAGCCTTTGGTTGCTAGCGTCCGCTCATCTATGGCCCTTGCGGGTTTTGCTATTGAAGAAACAGTTCCGCTCATTGGGGTCGATCGCCTCAAGCGTGAACATTTGGGAAAGTGGGGTGTTGCCTGATGGGCAAGCTTTCATATTTGGCAAGCGTGGCAGAAACGCGCGCTGTTCTTGAAGCTCATGGCCTTATGACGAAGAAGGCGTTGGGGCAGCATTTCCTTATCAACGATGGTATCGTGCAGCATATTTGCGATTTGGCTGAATTGGGCCCTGAAGACAAGGTGTTGGAAGTCGGCCCTGGCATCGGAACGCTTACGGTCGCCTTGCTTCAGCGTACGGGTCAGGTTGCTTCCATCGAAATGGATACCGACTTGCCAGCCGTTTTGGCAGAAACCTGTGCTGAATGGGCTGACAGGTTTACCCTGATTCAAGGTGATGCATTGGCAGTAAGTCCCGATCAGGTTCCTTTTGCTCCCACTAAGCTTGCGGCGAATCTTCCTTACGCGGTTGCGGCTACCATCGTGCTCGATTTCTTTGAACGTTATGAGTCATTGCAGAGTCAAACGGTAATGGTTCAAGCGGAAGTTGCCGATCGCATGTGCGCCAAAATCGGCACGAAGAACTACGGTGCCTATACGGTGAAGTTGGGTCTTCTGGCTGAGTATCATGGCCGCTTCGCTGTTTCCGAGGGTAACTTCTTCCCGCCTCCGCGTGTAAAAAGCGCCGTTATCCGCTTCGATCGCAGGGCAGAGCAGCTGCCTGAGGAATTGCGCCACGCCGCCATGGTGATGGCAGACGCCTCGTTCGCCAACCGTCGCAAAACCATTGCGAACTCCCTGAAGATGTACTTCTCGAATCCGCAAACCTACGATGAGCGCATGTTGGCCTCCATTCCCGAAACGCTCGAACGAGCGGGCGTTTCTGCAAAGGCCCGCGGTGAATCGCTTGAACGCGAAACCTTTATAGAATTGGGTCGTGCTTACTTGGCAATGCACGAATAGCGTAAAGGGCACGAGATGTTGCATCTCGTGCCCTTCCGCTGTTCTCTCTTGGTGCTCTCCTGGCGGGCAGGAATCGTTATGCAATCTGCCGATTCAGACCCTGCCGCAACTTTGAATTCAAGAAAGGAACCTGATGGCTAACGCCAAGACTTCTTTGACGCGCAGGACGCTTCATTACTACTGGCAGGTGACGCGCAGACACAAGGCTTTGTTTGCGGCGCTGATGGTGTCCACGTTTGCCTTTGTCGCTTTGTTGAGCTATGGCAATCCGTATGTGATGAGCCTGATTGTCGACCAGGTTAGCGCTCAGCCTGTTGAGGCGGATCAAGTGTTCACCGTGTTTGGGCCTTATATTGTGGCTCTAATTCTGATTAACGTATTTGGCCAAGCTGCTAGCAAATTGCAGGATTACACCATGTACAAGCTGGAAATTGCCGCCTCGTACGATTTGGCAACCATGAGCTTTGATGCCCTGTGCAATCAGAGCATGTCGTTTCATTCGAATCGATTTGGCGGAACGCTCGTCAGTCAAACCACGAAGTTTATGAGCGCATACCAGCAGTTAATCGAAACCATCATGTTCCCTTTCCTGCCGGTAATCTGTTCGGTGATATTCACCTGCGGAATTCTTCTTCCGCGCGTTCCTCTGTACGTTGCCATTCTGATGGTGCTGTTGGCTCTTTATGCAAGCATTTCCTACTACTTATATAAGCGCATTCTTTCCCTGAATGAAAAAGCTGCTAGTGCGCAGAACCAGCTTTCGGGCGAGCTGTCCGACTCGGTGGCGAATATTCTGGCGGTAAAAACGTATGGCCGCGAAGACTATGAGCGTGGATTGTTTGATAACGCGAACAGGGAAGTGGTGGCACGCGATTCGAAACGCATGTGGGATCGCTTACGCGTGGCATTATTACTGCTTGCATCACGGTGGTGATAATGTCGGTGGTGACCGTGTTTATTGCAGGGGGCAATGCATGGTATGGCATCACTCCGGGCACGTTGGTTGTTATGTTCACCTATACCTACACCGTTACCAACCAGTTCAATTTCATCAACAACGGCCTTCAGCGCTTCAATCGCGCATTTGGCGATGCAAGCGGCATGACTGCCATTCTTGATGAACCTCGTTTGGTGGCAGACAAGCCCGGTGCGCCTGATTTGAAGGTGAGCTGTGGCGCTATTGATTTTCAAGATATCGACTTCTTCTATACCGATGGCAATGCGAAGACGCAGGTGTTTGATAAGTTTGAGCTTCATATTCCCGCAGGTCAGCGTGTTGGATTGGTTGGCATGAGTGGAGCGGGAAAAACAACGCTTACAAAGCTTTTGCTTCGTCTTTCCGATATTCAGGAAGGGCAGATTCTTATTGACGGGCAGAACATCGCCGATACCACCCAGCAATCACTGCGCCGCCAAATTGCCTATGTGCCGCAAGAGGCCCTGCTGTTCCATCGTTCCATTGCGGAGAATATTTCGTATGGCAAACCCGATGCCAGCATGGAGCAAATTCGAAGAGCTGCTAAGCAGGCTAATGCCCTTGAGTTTATTGAGAAGCTTCCTCAGGGGTTCGACACCATCACGGGAGAGCGTGGCGTTAAGCTTTCCGGTGGTCAGCGTCAGCGTATCGCCATTGCGCGTGCGCTCTTGGCCGACTGTCCGGTGCTGGTGCTTGATGAAGCAACAAGTGCGCTCGATTCCGAAAGTGAAAAACTGGTTCAGGATGCTTTGGCAACCCTCATGGAGGGTCGTACGTGCATCGTGGTTGCGCATCGCCTATCCACGGTGGCAAGTCTGGACAGGATTGTGGTGCTTGATGGCGGTAAAATCGTCGAAGATGGCCCCCATGATGAATTGGTTTCCCGGGGTGGGGAATATGCCCATCTGTGGAACCGTCAAACGGGAGCCTATCTGGAATAACACCTCTATGGTTACAAGATGGAGATTGTCCCGTAGCAAAGTAATAAATGATATACTAGTTGAGTTTTATTGTGTCCAAAGTGGAAAGAACAACCTTATATGGATCTCGCAAAGCAAGCACAGATTATCGGCAACATCCATGACACGCTTAGCCAGTATGTAGGCCAAAAGCTTCGCGTTCGCGCAAACATGGGACGTTCGAAAATCGTTGAGAGCGAAGGCGTGCTCATGCAGGTGCATCCGCAGCTGTTTATCATGGAAGTAAAGCGCAAGCGCGGTGCTTCTGCTCGTCAGTCCTACCAGTATGTAGATGTTCTTACTGGCATGGTCGAGCTCAGCCAGGATGGCCAGCCTCTGTTCGGCAGCTTTATTGAGGAAGAAGCTACCGAAGAGCCTGTAGTAGTTGAGGCAGACGCCGAAGAATAAGGCTCTAAAACCAAACAAGAATGCAAAGCCCGCTCAGTTATCTGAGCGGGCTTTGCTGTTTTATGGCAATGCTTTCGGTTGCTTATTGCATCTAGCATTGTCGAGTTGCATTTGGCTCTCAGCTCGTTGGGTGCGAGGTTGGGCTAATGAACTATGTGGTTCGTATACAAGGGGCACAGATGGCATTGGAGCCGTGATCGAGTTTTGCGGTGTGCGGCTGCAGTTTGCTCCGCATTGCCCCTGAAGCGGCAATACTGCTTCAGGAAATAAAAAAGCCGCAGAGCTGATACGCTTTGCGGCTTGGTATTTTGCTGGTGGAGATGATGGGGATCGAACCCACGACCTCAACATTGCGAACGTTGCGCTCTCCCAACTGAGCTACATCCCCAGCGGATATTGATTTAACAGCAGATAACGGGCGATGTCAAGTTGGCGTTTTCGGGGTCGTCGTAATGGTAGAAATTATGCGCAAAGCCGAACAGGAATTCGATGAAGTCGTTGGTTGCGGGATTGAACCGTTTGCCCGCAAGCCTCAGCACGCCGATAGGGTGGATTGCCTGGGCTTCTGGCTCTTCGAGCGGAATGAGCTTCAAATTGCGAAATGGGTACAACCCAGAAGAGTCAAGCGCTAGGCCTACCACCGGAGCGCGTGAAACGATACCGCCTAGAATAACTTCATCGTCGGAATCTCGGTTCAGGTTCATCTTTCCGAGGTCGAGTCCGTGGCTTTCCAGGAATTCGCTTACTTCGGTACCGACGATGATGTCTTCTCGATAGGTGTAGACCGGCATATCGGCAAGCTCGCTAACACTGATGCTGCTACGGGAGGCAAACGGGTGGCCTTCATGGACAATGACGACCAGTCTCTGGCGGAAGAGCGGCGTGAACGCGAAGCCGTCGGCTTTGACCTCCGAAGTGATAGCAAGATCGTTTTCGCCGGTGTGAAGGTAGTCGAGTAATTCTTTTGTGGAACCTTGATCGATCTTCAATTCAACAAGATTGCCGTGGGTGCGACGATAAGCCAATACCGCTTCGGGGAGGAAGGCCGAACGGACCGAATGGATTGCCCCAAGACGCACAGTTCCAGAAAGGCGCCCCTTACGTTTTTCGAGTTCGCCGATTCCGTCCTCTAGAGCATTAAGCGATCGTTCGACGTACTGGGCGAACAACGCGCCGTCATCGGTGAGCTTGACCGTTCTTCCGTTTTTCTCGAAGAGCTTCACGTCAAGTTCGTCTTCCAAGGCTGCAATTGAGTGGGAGAGCGTTGGTTGCGAGATAAACAGGTTATGGGCCGCTTTGGTGTAATGCTGTACCTGCGCCAACTCCTTAAAATACTGCAGATGGGAAAGGTTCATCGGAATACCTCAGCTCAATTATTCGAATCTTGCATGGTAAACAGTCTAAACCATGCAAAACCATACCTGCAATAACCCTGAATCGGACCTAAATCAATTGAGGGTTACGCCTTGGATTCTTATAGTTCTTTACGCATTAACGGTTGGGCCCTCAAATGGGCATGCATAGAACAGCAAGGATGGCATGATGGAAATATTCGAAACAGCAGCTGCTCAGATGGCGCTTCTTTTTGCGATGATTGCAGTTGGTTTCGGCTGTCGCAAGAAGGGCGTAATGAACGACGAGTTTGACGCCAAGCTTTCCTTCCTGGTCCTGAACGTTACCATGCCTTGCATGATCGTGGCTGCAGTGCTCAACAGCACTTCGTTCCCCAGCCTTGATATGGTCTTGGAGATTATTGAATGGGGTTCCATCACCTATTTATTTGTAACTCTGATTGCAATTGTGATCGGACATTTTGTTTCTTCCGACGATCGCACGCGTGGCACGCTTGAGTATCTGATGGTGTTTAGCAACGTATCGGTAATTGGCTTCCCTTTGCTGAATGTTATTTTCGGCCCCGAAGCGGTGGTGTATGGCGCTATCTTCAACATTCCCTCTACTCTTGCCACGTGGACCATCGGTGTAATGCTGCTTGCCAACAAGAAGGATGGGGAAGTAGTTTCACTCAAGGCGCGCTTGAAGAAGCTGGGTATTTCCCTGATAAGCCCTTGCATGATTTCCTGCTTGGTTTCGGTTGTGCTGGTGCTTTGCAATATTACGGATTCTGGTGTTCCGGCGCATACTCTCACTACCATCGGGCAGTTCACGCTTCCGGGTGCAATGTTCGTCCTGGGCTCCGCTATTGCCAAAAGCCCTATTCTCGAGGCGTTTAAGAACTGGCGTGCGCTAATTGCCAGCGTTGCGCGTTTGGTGGTCATGCCGCTTGCTTGCTATTTCGTGTTCGGTTTCTTCCTTGACGACCAGCTTCTGCTTGGAACCATCGTGCTCATTACGGCTATGCCTGCGGCATCAAGCGGCACCATGATGTGCATTGACGCTGATGGTGATGTTGAGAGCATGAGTCAAGGCACCTTCCTTACCACCATTATGTCGATGGGGACCATTCCCACTATGGCGATGATATTGGCATAGTTGAGCCTCTTTAAAATAGCCCTCTTTTTCCTTAATTTGGCTGGATAGGCAACTGTCCAGCCATCTTTGTTTTCATTTGCTAAAATCTAAACGTTTGAACATCGATCAGGAGGATTCATGAAAGCACTCATTCCTGCTGCTGGCTTGGGCAGCCGCTTTCTGCCCGCAACGAAGGCTCAACCCAAGGAAATGCTTCTTGTGGTAGACCGTCCGGTTATCCAATACGTTGTTGAAGAGGGTTTGGCTTCCGCAGCCGACGAGGTAATCATCATCAACAGCCATGACAAAAAGTCCATTGAAGAGCACTTCACACCCAATCCTGCCCTCGAGGCGGAGCTTCGCAGCCGTGGCAAGGACAAGTACGCAGACAAGGTGGCTCATGCGGGCAATCTGAACGTAAGTTACGTCTACCAGGACGAGCCCTTGGGCTTGGGCCATGCGGTTCACTGCGCAGCTGATCGTATTGAGGGTGAGCCTTTCTTCGTGCTTTTGGGCGATGTGCTTGTTCCCGACAATCAGATGCTCATTAAGATGAAGGAAGTCTCTGACGCCCACAACGGCGCAAGTGTTATTGCCGTTCTTCCTGTTGCCAAGGAAGAAGTCGATCGTTTTGGCGTTATTGCGGGAGAGGCATTGAGCGACGACGTATGGAAAGTGTCTTCTCTCGTCGAAAAGCCAGCAGTTGAGGAAGCTCCCTCCAATTTGGCTGTGTTTGGCCGCTATCTTCTTTCTCCGCGTGTTATGGAGCTGCTGGCAGAAGTTAAGCCTGGTGCTGGTGGAGAGATCCAGCTTACCGATGCGCTTGATGCAGTGCTTAAAGAAGAAGAGATGTACGCATTGGTAATTGATCCTGAAGATGGCTACGACACGGGTACCATCGAAAGTTGGCTCGATACTAACAATCGTCTGTACAAAAAGCTGCACGGATAAACCCCAGTAGATGCTTTTACTGAGAGGCCGCCTTCGGGCGGCCTCTCAGCTTTAGGAGGAATAGCAATAGAGACCAAAAGTGTGCCTCGGGTTTATTTGATCTATAGGGCCGTGTTATGTGCAACGCAGCATCTGAGGTACCCCATCCACAGTGCTGGCCCTATGTTGCCATGGTGGTGTTTTAGGTCTGGTTTGATGCTGTTTCACGGTGCTGACTTGCTGGTCTGGCCCGATGCCGCTCAACGGTGCATTATTACTGGGTTTTCCCTGATGCTGCGTGTGACGCAACCGAGCAATCTCGCCCATAGCACCATCTGGGAGCTGTTCCGAGAAGCCAAAAACAAAAATCTCGATCTTTTTTCAACTTTTTTGCGATTGCGGATTGTTGCAAGCCTCTTCAATCGCTGATTGAGGCGCGAAAGCGCAGATAATCTGCTGTTTGGCGGCCTTATTTCGCTTTGTGGTGACGGAAGAGAGTCCCTAATCGAAAAAAAGTTGCAGAGGAGGCGAGTTTTTTTGTTTTTGCGACAAGCGGATCTACCACAATGGGCTGCTCTGTCTTTTTTGCCCATGCCCTTTCCTTAATTGCCTAGCTATACAAATAGTTTGGAGATGGGCGGAATAATAAGCGGGCGAAGTAATAAAAAGCCCCAGAAAAGAGGAGGGGCCTGCGAGAGGGGATCTCGTCAGGCCCACAAGGAGGGAGTTTCGGTGCCTATTATTTGGGGATCTAGCACCGACTGCTTTTTGGGGAAAAGCAGTTGCAAATTGGGAGGGGACCACATTTGCTAGTTAGAATAATAGGATCTCTCACCTAAATTGCCAACCCTTTGTGAATGATTTCCACGGTGAACGTACAAAAAAGGCACCTTGAACGGGTTCAAGTGCTATTTCTCCTCATTTTCTTCATTTTATTGAATAAAGAGGAGGAATTTTTGAAATGAAATAGGCGAATCGCAGAAGCGGATGCATATGGTTTCATACAAATATAGAAATCTGTGTGTCTGCGGAATCATTGAGGGGGAAACGCGTTAGTGGGTACTTGGCTGGTCACGTCGCTTGTCATAACCCTATATAATGAGTTGAATACTTTACCACAGTTGCAATGAAAGGGATGCTATGCCTGATATTCAAATGCGTTTCAACAAGGATATGCTTGTCCTTTCTACCCCGCTTGATTACCAACTTGCTTCTCAGGGCTTCGATCCCTCCGATCGCGAATATGTGGTTTTGTGTGAGCCCGAACTCATTGAAGAGGCTTTTAAGCTCGAAAAATCCATCGATGTGCCCTGTTTCGTTACTCCAACAGAGGGAATCACTGAAGCTCGTCTCGCATATGCTCGTTTCGAGGGGCGCTCTGAAGAGATGGCGCGCATTGCCTATGAAGCTTCGGCTCAGTTTTCCCCGCAGCATCTTATTGCGGCAATCGGTCCTACCGGCTTGCCGCTCGACCCAACTTCTGCTGTTTCGCTTAAGCAGTCGAAGAAGCAGTATCACGATGCCGTTCTAGCGTTGATTGAGCATCCTTTTGATGCTCTATATTTCACGGGATTCAAGAGCCTCGATGATGCTCAGTGTGCGCTTATGGGCGCTCGAGCGGTATACGATGGTCCTTTGCTGATCAGCCTGGTGCCAAATGGGGAAGGCATGTTTCCTGGTGGGCGTACGCTGTCTGAGGGCGTTGCCTTGTGCGATGAGTATGGGGCTGACGTTATCGGTGTGGTTTCTGATGCACCTGCGCGTGTTTTGGTTGGCTTCGCCAAAGAAATGGCTTCGGTTACCGACAAGCCTCTGCTCGTTGACGTTTCGGTCCGTCGCAAAGATAGGCGCCAGTTTGAGCCCACTGATGAAAATCCGTACCCCACTGCCGATGCAGTAGTGGAGCTTGCGGTGCGCCTTCGTGCCCAGGGGGTTCAATTCCTTCGAGCATCGGGTGCCGCTACCCCAGCTTACACGGGTGCCCTGCTTGCAACGGTTGGTGGCAGCGATGTTGTGGTGCCGCAGTAGCGTCTCCGCGCCTGCGTAATTGCTATAGAAAGAGGAAAGCGTGGCACGAGAAAAAAGCCCCGACTATGGCGTGCTTCAGGAGTTTATCGACAGACTCTTTGACGGTCGCGAAGATTATATGAGGCTGGAAGTAGTGTTGGAGGGCGAGGCATATGGGCTTAACAGCGAGCTCATGGAGGTTCTTAACCTTCTGCCTCCTGGTCTCTATACCCGAGATCGTCTTTGCAGCCAGATCAATTCGTCGCTCTCTTCTCACGGATGGGGTTACGTGTACGGCGCGGTTCATTAGGCATTTGCCCCGAGGTTGATCTGTGAGCAAAGGTTGGCCTCGGGGTTTCGCGTTTCTGGAAGAAGCGGGGTTTTCGGAGCAAATGCTGGCGAAGGCAGCGAATTTTGGCATAGAAAAACCGACCCCGCTAATTGGATGAACCCACCTAGCTAGGTGGGTGCCCGCAGCTTGGTTCCTGGCTTTCGCATCAACAGATACGAATCTCCATTCCGCACGCAATCTGAGGCTCCCAATTAAATGTCATCGGTCCATCGCAGACACGGGATCGGCTAACTTCAGTATAGGTATATCGTGCAAAAGAAAAAGTCTTGACACACAACGTGTTGCAATGTTTAGAAGCCCGCAATGGTCACCAAAAGCAGAGGAATGTTCAGTGACAAGGAATGTAGTTATATTCAGCTCCCACGATCAGGCTCTTTCGTATAGAAAGCAGCTCGCCGCTAAGGGCTCTGGCGCTTGTTTCGGCGTTACCGCAACCACGTTCGCCGCATGGCTTGCTGATGCTTGGGAATTGTATGGTGATGGTCGTGGGCTGATCTCTTCGCTTGATCGTTCTTTCGCCGTTCGCTTTTTGCTCGAGCGCTCTTCCGAAGCTGGGTCTCTCGAGCTTACCGACGGCGGCATTGCTCTTGTGTGCCGCTTCTTTTCCGAGGCAATTGGTCTTGATGCTCTTGAAACTGCCGTTGACAATCCTCCGGCTTCGCTTTCGGCTCAAGAGCGTGAAATCCTTGGCTTGGTGGAGCCGTATCGTGCCGTTCTTTTGCAGCGCGGCTTCGTTGAAGAGGGTGATGCCCTCAATGCGCTCTTGGGCGTAAATTGGGACATTTCCTTTACGCTGGCTGAAGGGGTGGAATTGCCCCCATGCTTTGCCCAGTTCGCCGAAAAGGCTGGAATACCTTGCTCCATTCTTGGCGGCGGGACTGAGTGCATTACCGGTTTGCCGGAAGGCGTGCTGCCCCAGTTCCTTTTTGCTTCAGGCCCCTCTGCGGAAAATGCGCTTCTATCCAGCTATGTGCGCCAGGCCTGCGAAGCTCTGTCCTTCAAGGGAAGGGCGGGGAGTGTTTTGGTGGTTACCTCGCGCCCCCATTCCGTGTATGCAACGCTGTCCGAAGCACTTTCCGCCCGCGGATGCGAATGCGTGCTTCAAGCTCGAAAGCCTTTTGCAGAGACGCATTTTGGTCGCGCCTACCTGGCAATTCGTGAGTTCATTCTTGATGATCGTCATGATCCGCGAGCCTTGATGGATTTTGCGTCATCTCCTTTTTCCGGCATTTCCGTTCAGGCTGCTGCCAAAATCGACGCTTCGGTCCGTGGAGATAGAGCCCTTTCCTTTGAAGAGCTTCAGGCAATGATGCATTTGGTCACCGAAACTTATGATCTGTTCGAGGAATTGGTTTCCGATGCCGATGCATCGCTTTTGCTTGATAGGTTCATCGATCTGTCTGAAGAGCTGCATGGACTTGATGTTGCTTCTATTTTCGAGCAGCAGATCGCCATTATGGCATTGCGCGGTGTGTACGAGGCTGCCCGTCGTTGGGAGGTGGGCCCCGAGGCGTTTACGTTTGCGCTGTCTTCGCTTTCTGTCGACGTTTCACGTACGTGTGGGTCTGGCTCCAATAGGGTTGTGGTGCTAGATGCATCGCAAGCCTCTTCGCTTTCTGCGCAGAGTCGCTTTGACGTTGTTGTTCATTGCGATTTGGACGCACGTTACGTTTCCGCTAGCGAATCGCATAATGCGTTAATTACGCTTGAAGACAAGCTTGGCATTCAGGTGCTCCGTCATGCTCTGCAGGATGCGCGTCTCGCTTTTGAGCGCGTGAAGAGGTGTGCAATAAAGTACTTTGCCTGCGAGCGCGTTCTGAATGCTGGTGGCGACGAAGATGTATATCCTTCTTTTGTGCTCGACGAGTTCTGCGAATGCTTGCGAGAAGGAGACGAAGGGCTTGACGGTTTTGGAGTGCCTCAGCACTTGCATGATTTTGTCGCCACACGCGATGAGGGTGGTTCGCGTGACACCTATGCGGCAAATTATCAGGCAGGCGGGGAAAAGCCCGACTCTATTGTGATATCTGGGTTTGCGCCAGGTATTGTTGGTAAATCTTCTAAGCCGCTTCTTTCCCTGTTCCGAGCACCCGACGATCCGAGCACCGTTGTGCTTTCTCCTTCCGCAATAGAAGAGTATGTGAATTGCCCATATCGTTGGTATACGGCAAGGCGCTTGCGCCCCGAAGCTCCTGATGAATTGTTCGGGCCTTTGGAGCAGGGCGTTTTCGTGCATGCTGTTTGGGAATCGTTCTACCGTTGCTTGGAACAGGAAATTTCCTCTAAGCGTGTTACTCTCGGGAATCTGGATCAGGCTCAGCTCTGCTTGAGCCGCGTATTCGATGCGGAGCTTGCTAAGCAAGCGCAGGTTGAAGGCGTGCGCTATCTCCCTCTTTCGTCTACGGAACGCGCTCAGGCGAATCGCTTGAAGCAGACGTTGGTTGACAATCTAAATGTTCAGGCTCGCATGTTGCCCCGCTTTACGCCTCAGCAGTTCGAGCTGTCCATCGAGCCTGGTCAAGGCATCGATTATGCGGGTGTGCGCCTTATGGGTCGCGTTGACAGGGTTGATATCGATGCCGAGCACGGTCATTACGTGGTGATTGACTACAAGGGTGGCATTGCGGGGCATGATGCGGGGTTTGACCCCGATGAACAGGAAGACTTTCGTATTCCATCCAAGATTCAGGCGCTTATTTATGCGCAGGCGCTGCGTCGTGTTGTTGAATCCGCGCGTCCTGTCGGGGCTCTCTATTTAAGCTATAGGGCCAAAGAGCCAGCTAGATCACTTGCTGGCTCATTCGATTCGTCCATGCTTGATGTTACGGGGTTTGCGCGAAGCGCTGCCGGCGTAAATATGAATTTCGAATCGTATTTGGATATGGTTGAACTGGAAGTGGGCAAGCGCGTTGCCGATCTTTTGGAGGGCGATATTGCCCCCAATCCTCTCTGCGAATCTTCATGTACGTATTGCCCGGTCCGTTACTGCGAAAAGAGGCTCTCGTGAATCTTGATACCTGCACCTCTGGCCAGCGCCAGATCATCACGACCCTGAATAAGCCGCTTATGGTTTCTGCCGGTGCGGGCAGCGGCAAAACCTTTACGCTTACCCAGCGCATTGCCTATGCGCTTTCGGAGGACACCCCTGATGCTCGACCCGTGCAGAGCATCAGCCAGATCATGGCTATCACGTTTACCAAGAAGGCTGCAGCGGAATTGAAATCGCGCATTAAGCGCCAGCTTGCGGGCATGGGTTTGGTCGAAGAGGCGCTGAAGGTCGATGATGCGTGGATTTCTACCATCCACGGCATGTGCTCTCGAGTGCTTCGCGAACATGCTCTTGAGTTGGGTATAGACCCTGCATTTTCGGTGATCTCCGAAACAGAATCCAAGCGTTATTACGAAGAGGCGTTTGATTCCGTAATTAAGCGAATCCAGGAAAGCGATGATGCAGCGCTGAAGAGCTTCGTTGGTTCTCTCGATGTTTATTCCCAAGGTCCTGCTTCACCGAGTATCGAAATGTGGGTTCGCAAGATCACTTCGCGTGCCCTCGCTTTGCCAGAGGGGTTTGATGCTGTTGTGGTTCCCGAAGTGGAGGGGGATCCTTCAGCGCTTATGCGTCAAATGGTTGAACTGGGAGAGACGTTCATCTCCTGCCTTGAGGGATTGCCCAAGCCGGGGAAGACCGACGCCAAGAATCACGAAGCGGCAACAATAGCCTTGGAGACGGCCAACGAATACCTCCTGGAGTACGGCGGCTGTACCTCGTTTGAGGATCCAGGCTTCGAAGCGGCTCGCTTTGTTGAGGCCTTTTTCTCGTTCCCTAAAACCAGCCCCAAATACCACGTGAAGGAAAGCGATCCTACGTTTTTCGCCGAGTACCGTGATGCCTACGCATCTGCCGCGGGGCAGGTTGAAGCGGCGTTTTCAGCACGCGATGTCCAAGCGTTGCTGCGCATAGCTCGTGCTGTTGATGAAGAATACCAATGCTTGAAGGGCGCTGCTGGCATCGACAACGTTGACCTGCTCCGTATGGCCTTTCATGCGTTGACCAATCACCCTGAAATTGCCGATGCTTATCGAAGCCAGTTCAAGATCATCATGATCGATGAGTTCCAGGACACCGACGAGCTTCAGGTTGCTCTGGTTCGAGCGCTTGCGCAGCCGGGCCTTTCCAACGTATGCACGGTTGGTGATGCCCAGCAGAGCATCTACCGTTTCCGCGGCGCCGATGTGAATGTCTTTTTCGGCTACCGCGAAAGCCTTGAAGCGGAGTGCCCCGAGGCTCAGTTTGTGAGCCTTCCCGACAATTTCAGAAGCCATGCCGACGTGCTTTCCTTTGTGGACAAGGTTTTTTCGCAGCCGCAGGTATTCGGCGATCGATTCCTCTCGTTGGCGCCTAAGGGGGCGGTGAATAATCAAGACGATCCGCTCTTCGAGATGCGCCCTCGTGTTTCCATGTCTCTATTCGATTGCAAGGTGGGGGGTCCTGGCCTAGGGGCTGGGCGTCTCGCGTGTGCTCGTCGCATTGCCGAGCATTTTGCCAGCTTGCGTGATGATGCAAGCAATCCAGCATCGCCTTCTGACATGGTTTTGCTTTTGGGAAATATGTCGAATGTCGATATCTATGCTCAAGCTTTGCGTGATGCCGGCTTCGAGTGCCTGGTCGCTGGAGGCTCTACCTTCTCGGATTCCCCGGAAGTTCAATTGGTTGCCTCAATGGTGCGCCTGTTCTCGAGTTGTGCCGATAATGAGGCTCTCTATACGGTGCTCACTTCGCCCTTGTTTGCTTTAGGTGATGACGCCCTGCTTTATTTGGCTACAGGCACCAGCCGTCAGGGTCGTAGGTTTCGCAGGGCTCTATCCGACGGATTTGCGGCCTGGAAGGACGAAAAGGGCCTTACGGGCCTTGCCCCTGAGCAGGAGGACCAAATAGACTTCGCTCATATTTGCCTCGACGCGGCATTTGATTCGGTCCGTCGCTTCGGCATGGCGGCGGGGGTCCGTACCTTGCTGCGTTCGAGCGGTTGGCTCATTCGCTTGGAAGGCGAGCAGGCTCAGGGCCAGGCTATCGTGGGTAATCTCGGCAAGGCGCTGCGAATGTTGGAAGACGTTGAGAAATTGGGATTGGGCCTTGCCCGTACGGCAGATCGTTTTGAGAACGACTTGGCAACGTTGAAACTTACCCCTGGAACGCTATCTGCTAGCAGCTCGAATTTTGTGCGCATAATGACGGTTCATGCAAGCAAGGGCCTTGAGTTTCCTCATGTTGCCTTGGCTGATCTGCGTCTTTCGGGAAAAGCTGAAAGTCTAGTTGCCGAAAACATCGCGGCATCAACCTATGTCGCGCTTGATTCGCCTGTTCTGCGCTCCGTTCGCAAAACCATTCAGGGTCTTCATGAGTTTATTGAGCAGGGCGACGAGCCGGGTGCCGATATCATGCAGGCATCGACCTATCAGGATTTGATGCTTTCCTTGAAGGGTTATGTTGCCACACAAGAGCTGTCCGAGGCTCGCCGCTTGTTGTACGTTGCCCTTACCCGTGCCAGCAAGTCGCTGTTCATTGGCGTGGCGCATTCGGGCAATAAAAACTTTTCATATGAAGGCAAGGGTATCCTTGACGATTTATACGAGGCGCTTCAGTGGGAAGCTTCGGCAAACGCCCCAATGCAGAAGCTCGACTACGGCGGAAGCGCGCCGATGGATTTTGAGCTCACGGTGCTCGATACCCCTGCCGAGCAGCTAGAACGTGTTGCAGAAGAGGAAAAACCCTTTACCATCCCAGCGGCCCCCTTGCCTCCTGCGCCCTATTGCCAGCCTTATCACGCTTCTCGTGAAGAGGTGTTTTCATACTCTTCAATCGGTGAAGCCGCCCATCAGACCCCAGAGCCCGGGGAAGAAGCGGAATTGTCCTTGTTCGATGTCGATCGAGGCTTTTTCGAGGAAAACGCCACTGCGCTGGGTACGGCATTTCATCGTTTGGCACAGCGCGCTATTGCGCAGTTTGACGGGTCTGCGCTCAAGCGCCCTGCGGATGAAGCCGTTGCTGCTCAGGTTCACGCTCAGGGACTAACCCCCTCGCAAGAGGTGCGGCTGAGTGCGGCGCTCGATAGATGGTTTACAAGCGATGTCGCTCGCGCTTTGGTGGCTAAGGGTGCTCCTCAGGCCGAAGTGCCGTTCATAGTTTGTCTGGGCGTGGCTTCGAATGCGGTGTATCTGGAAGGCGAAATCGATGCGGTTTCGTTTGGTGGGGACGGTTCTGCGTTCTTGGTTGATTACAAGACGGGAGGCTCGCCCGATGAATCCGCTGCGCGGGTGTTTGGCAAGCATCTCCTTCAGGCTCAATGCTATGCGTTGGCGCTTATGGCTCAAGGGAGCCCACGCGTGACAGCAACGTTTGTACGTGTGGAGCAGGAAAGTATCGTAGATGCGTCTCAGCCGCAAACGGTGGAATATTCCTTCACGGAAGAGGACAGGGAAGTGCTGGAGCAGGCTGTTCTTTCCGCCTATGCGCAAAGTCTTTCTGCGTGATCGGTATGGGGTTTGGCGCGCTGGGCATGGTTCTGTCGGCGCCCGTGTTAAGGTCAACTCATGGATACACTCTTCACAGACATAGAAAGCAGCAAGCGCGCGGCAAATGCTCCTTTGGCAGTGCGTATGCGTCCGCAAACGCTCGACGATCTTATCGGCCAAGAGGATGCGCTAGGGGAGGGAACATGGCTGCGTAGCGCTATCGAAGCTGACACGCTTTCTTCCGTTATCCTGTACGGTCCTGCAGGAACAGGGAAAACGTCCATTGCCCATGTTATTGCTGAGACCACCCATGCCCATTTTGTTGAGGTCTCGGCTATCGGTGGCACGGTCGCCGATTTACGCCGCGAGATTTCAGATGCTGACAAGCGCCTGATAAACCGGGGTATTCGCACCATTTTATTCGTCGATGAGATTCATCGCTTCAATCGCGCACAGCAAGATGCTTTGCTTCATGCGGTTGAAGATGGCGTGGTGGTTTTGATTGGGGCTACCACGGAAAATCCCTTTTTTGAAGTGAATTCGGCATTGATATCCCGATCGCGCATCGTTGAGCTCCATAGGCTCAGCGACGACGCCCTTTCGTCGATTTTGGATCATGCCCTGGAAAGCAGCCGAGGCTTAAAGGGCGATTACTCGCTCGACGAAGATGCTCGTAAGGCGTTGCTGCTTTTGGCGGGTGGTGATGCGCGCAGTTGCTTGAACACCTTATCGCTTGCCTCCGACTTGGCCCGCGCCCAAAAGGCAGAGACCATCACCGAGGAAATGGTCCGTACGGCGGTTCCCCATCGCACTCTTCCTTACGACAAGAATCAGGATATGCACTATGACGTGATATCGGCGTTCATCAAGTCGATGCGCGGATCGGACCCCGATGCAGCTCTGTACTGGCTTGCTCGGATGATTGATGGTGGGGAAGATCCGAAGTTCATTGCGCGCCGTATCTTTATTTCTGCATCCGAAGACATTGGCAATGCCGATCCGCAAGCGCTCTTGGTCGCCGAAGCCTGCTTTAAGGCTGTTGAGGTTATTGGCATGCCCGAATGTCGCATCAATCTTGCCCAGGCGGCGGTGTACATGGCTTTGGCCCCAAAGTCTTGCTCTGCATATGCGGGCATCGGTAAAGCGTTGGACGAGGTGCGTAACGGCCCGCTTCGTCCTGTGCCCGATTACCTGCGCGACCGCCATCGTCCGGGGTCTGAAGAATACGGCGAGTATCTGTACCCCCATAGTTATGCTGAGGGCTATGTTAAGCAGCGGTATCTCCCCGAAGGCTTGGAGCGTGGGGCGTTTTTCACGCCTGGGGAACGAGGTTGGGAGAGGTATCGCGTTGACGCCCCTCTATCCGATAGAATGTAATCTGCACATGCGAATTTTAGGTTCCTGACCAGAGGAGGAAAGATGGAAGTCTTCGAATCGCTGATTCCTGTGGGAATCGTGCTGCTGTGCATCGCCGGCGTTGTTGCGCTGGGTGCCATGGCGTACCTTTTCATCACCCTTACGAAATCCATGAAGGAAACGTTTGAAAAAGTTGATCCTTTGGTTGTGGAGGCTAAGGAGGCGCTCGACACGGCAAAGCCCGCTCTTGAGCGCATCGATCCGTTGATGGAGCGCATTACCCTTACCGTTGATGCTGCAAATTTAGAGATCATGCGGGTAGATCAGATCTTGGAAGACGTGAACACCATCACGGGTAATGTCTCCAAGGCAACCGAATCCCTCGACAACATCACATCGCTCCCTTTGGACGCGCTCTCCAACGTGACCAGCCGTCTTCGCAGCCGCATCGCTCCGCTGGGCGCTAAGGCAGAAGACTCTCGCGTTGGTGCTGTTGCACAGGTAGTCGACCAGAAGCTCGACAGCGTCGAGGCGTGCGTTTCCGGAGCTCAGGCCCGAGCCGATGTAAAGCGCGCCGAGGCAGCTGAAGCCGTTGCCGCTCGCGAGGAGGCGCAGGCTCAGACAAACGAGATGTCTTCCAGCCTGAAGGACGCTTTCTCTGTCCAGATTTCTCGCGATTCCGAATCCGCTCAAAACTAATAGGAGTGCTTAACCAGTTATGACGAACAGCGATACTCATCTCTCGGAAAGCGAGTTTCGCAAAGAAGAATTGAAAACGGTAAAATCGCGTCGCCGCTTGTACACGAGCACCTTCATTATCGTGCTGTTTGCCCTGTTGTATTTGCTTGGGCAGGCGCTCAACATTTTGGCCACTCCCGTGGCCATTGTTGTGTGGACGACCATTATCGTTTTCTGTTTGAGGGGCCCCGTTAACTATCTGGAAAGTAAAGGCATTGGCCGCCTGTGGGGAACATGCGTGGCTTATATCCTTATGGGTGTAGTGGTAACGGCTCTCAGCTGGATGCTCTTTTCGCCTATGTCCGGCGTGGGCGAACAGTTCACTGCGTTGCTTCAAACCTTTGCTGACCAGATTTCTCAGGTGCGCAATGTCTGGAATGACGTTTATTCGCAGTACGCCTACATCCTGCAAGACGAGCGCATCTCCAATTGGATGAATGATGCTTTCTCGTCGGTGGGAACCTGGTTTTCTGGCATGGCCTCCGCCAGTGCGGAGGGCATGGTTTCGGTAGGTTCCGGTGTTGCCATTTCTGCCATGGTTATTGGCTTTTCTCTGGTGGTGGCATTTTGGGTTCTCATGGAGCTGCCCGCATTGGGCGCTGAAATCAAGCGCGTGTTTGGCCCTCGCTTCCAGGAGGATCTAGACATCATCTATCTCACGGGTACCCGCGTTATGGGTGGCTATATCAAGGGTACGTTGGTCCAATGTATGCTTATCGGCGTTTGCTGCGGCATTGGTTTTGCCGTTATGGGTATCCCCAGTGCAGCGGCTTTGGGCGTCATCACTGGTCTGCTGAACATCATTCCCGTTGTTGGCCCGTGGTTGGGTGGTGGCATGGCGGCAATCGTGGGCGTTTTCTCGAGTCCGCTTATTGCCGTTATCGCTTTGGTCTATACCATTGCCGTGCAGCAATTCATCTACACCTTCATTTCGCCGAAGATCATGGGCAATTCGGTGGACATCCATCCTGCGCTGGTCATTATGGCCTTGATGGTGGGTTCTGCTTTGGGTTTTGCCGTTGGCGGATTTGTTGGCAACATTGTAGGCATGCTTGCTTCAATTCCTGCGGTTGCTGCCATTAAATCGCTTTTCGTGTACTACTTCGAGAAGCGTACGGGTCGCGTTATCGTTTCGCCTGATGGCGTTATTTTCAAGGGGGACCCTTCGGGCGAAGAGGCGAATCCTGTCGCCGATGCGACTGGTGAGTTTTCTGCGACTCAAGTTACTTCGCGTGGGGCAAAGCACGGAAAATGATAGAATCTGCATTTGGCAAATTACTAAACGATGAATACTTCGAAGAGGAACAATATCGTATGAACTATATGACTACCGCCGAAATTCGCGAGAAATACCTGGCGTTCTTCGAGGAAAAGGGCTGCAAGCGCATGCCTTCTTCTTCCCTGATCCCCGATGATCCATCGCTGTTGCTTACCAGCGCTGGCATGGTTCAGTTCAAGCCCTACTTCCTTCATCAGAAGGAGCTTGATAGCCAGTACATTGGCACCACCACCGCTCAGAAGTGCGTACGCACCAACGACATCGACAATATCGGTGACGCTCGCCACTTAAGCTTCTTTGAGATGCTGGGCAACTTTAGCTTTGGCAAGTACTTCAAAAACGAAATGTGTGCTTGGGCATACGAATTCTCTACCGAGGTATTGGGGCTTCCTGCTGAAAAGCTCTACTTTACCGTCTTCGAAAACGACGACGAGACCATTGAGATCTGGAAGAGCCTTGGTGTTCCAGAGGATCATATTTCCAAGTTGGGCGAAGAAGATAACTTCTGGCGCGCTGGTCCCACCGGACCCTGCGGTCCCTGCTCTGAAATTTATTTCGATCAGGGTCACGATGTAGGTTGTGGCAGCCCCGACTGCAAGCCTGGTTGCGACTGCGATCGCTACCTTGAGTTCTGGAACTGCGTGTTCACCCAGTACGATGGGCAAGAGGACGGTACCCTTGCTCCGCTTCAGACGAAGAACATCGATACCGGCATGGGCCTTGAGCGTATTGCCGCAATCATGCAGGGTGTAACCAACAACTACGATACCGATATCCTTCGTAGTTTGGTTGGCGTTGGCGAAGAGCTTTCCGGCAAGAAATACCGCCAGGAAGTGGAAACCGATGTATGTCTGCGCATCATCGCTGACCACAGCCGTTCGATCACGTTCATGATTGCCGATGGCATTCTTCCCTCCAACGAGGGTCGTGGCTATGTTCTGCGCCGTTTGCTCCGTCGCGCGGTCATGAAGGGCCATTCTCTGGGCATTGAAGGCGCCTTCCTTGCCAGCTACGTGAACAAGATCATCGAGCTTATGGGCAACGTGTATCCCGAACTCGTCGAGAACGAGGAGCTTATCAAGCGCGTTGTTCTCTCCGAAGAAGAGCGCTTTGGCGCAACGCTTCGTCAGGGCCAGGCTTATCTCGACGATGCCCTTTCCAAGATTGAAGGCACTGTTCTTTCTGGTTCTACTGCCTTTGTCCTGCATGACACCTACGGTTTCCCTGTCGAGGTAACTACGGAAATCTGCGAAGAGCGTGGTTACTCCATTGACGAAGAGGAATTTGCTCGTTGCATGGAAGAGCAGCGTAATCGCGCTCGTGCCGCAAACGTCAAGGATGCCGAAGCTGCATGGAGCACCTATGGTGGCGTTCACGCCGACCTCTTGAAGGAGCTTGGTGCAACCGAATTTGTTGGCTATGAAAGCCTTTCTGCCGATGCTAAGGTATGCGCGATTGTACGCAATGGTGAGCGCGTTGACTCTCTTGCCGCTGGTGAGCAGGGTGAAGTCGTGCTTGACGTTACTCCGTTCTACGCTGAAATGGGCGGCGAAGTTGGCGATACGGGCACCATCACCGCTGATGGCGTGGAGCTTCAGGTAACCGATACCAAAGCACCCGAAAAGGGCTTGGTATGCCATGTTGCAACCGTTGCTTCTGGGGTACTCACGGTTGGTATGGCCGTTTCTGCACAGGTTGACGCTAAGCGTCGCGCTTGCATCGCGCGCAACCATACGTGCACCCATATTCTGCATGCTGCCCTTCGTCAGGTTCTTGGCGCTCACGTCAAGCAGGCTGGTAGCTATGTTGGCCCCGACCGTCTTCGTTTTGACTTCACTCACTTCGAGTCGGTTACGCCTGAGCAGCTGAAGCAAGTCGAAGAACTCGCCAACAACGTCATCATGTCCGCAACCGCAACGAATATCTTCGAAACCTCGCTTGCCAAGGCTCGCGAAGAGGGCGTTACTGCTCTGTTCGGCGAGAAGTATGGCGATGTGGTTCGCGTTGTTAAGGTGGGCGATTTCTCCAGCGAGTTGTGCGGCGGTTGCCATGTTGCCAACACTGCCGAAATCGGTTTGGTGAAGATCGTCTCTGAAAGCAGCGTCGGTGCAAACCTCCGTCGTATCGAGGCTTTCACTTCCTACGATGCTTTGGCTCATCTCAATGGCTTTGAACATCAGATGAAGGAGCTTTCCGCTACTTTGCGCGTGCCCACGTCCGATGTCCAGGCTCGCGTTGAAGCCAATATCAAGCAGCTGCGCGACCTTAATGCCAAGCGCAAGGCGAATAAGGCAGCTGCGGCAACGGGCGAGCTTCCCGAAGCTCTCGACCAGTTCACTGTTGGTTCCGACTATCCGGTATTCATCTATCGCAAGGATGGCATTGATGCCGGCGGTATGCGTAATTTCTGGGATATCGTACGTTCTCGCCTTCCCGAAGCAGGCGCTTGCGTATTGGCTTCCGACAATCAGGGCACGCCTATCTTGCTTGCTGCAGGTACCGATGAAGCAGTTGAAAAGGGCTTCAATGCTGGTGCAGTAATCAAGCAGATTTCCCGCGAGATCAAGGGCGGCGGTGGCGGTAAGCCCACCATGGCGCAAGCTGGCGGCAAGGATGCTTCCGGTATCGATGCTGCGCTTGATGCCGCACGCAAGCTGTTCGCATAAAATACGTAACGGAAGGGAGGAACGCACACGTGAGAATCATGGCTCTTGATATCGGCAAGGTTCGCTGCGGTATTGCCATCAGTGACCCTCAAGAAAAAATTGCCACCCCGCTGTGCGTTCTTCCCACCGAAGAAGTGCGTGCCAACGCACCAAGTTTTCGCCGCGTGTGCGAAGATTGGGAACCGGAGCTGATCGTGTCTGGCCTTCCTCTTACTATGGGTGGGGCCAAGGGTCCGCAAGCGCAGTCTATCCGCGAGGTTGCCCAGCAAGTTGCCTCCAAACTTGGTCTTCCATTGGAGTTTTCCGATGAAAGGCTCAGTTCTTCGGAGGCAAAACGCTCTTTGCGCGAGCAGGGCTTTTCTGAAAAGGAAATGCGCGGTAAGGTTGATATGATCGCTGCATCGTTGTTCCTCCAGTCATGGCTCGACAAGCGCATGGCTGGTTCTTTGAAAGGTGAGGCAAATGAGTCCTAGGAAGGTTACGTATTCCCGCAAGTCCACGCATGCGGCTCGCGCTGCTCATGCGAGGGGCGAAAAGGAATTCCGTACATACGACACTTCGGCAATTCGCCCGAAGAAGTCGAAAGCGCCGCTCATAGCCTTAATCGCCGCTATTGCGGTTGTGGTAGTTATCATAGTGGCGCTCTTCGTGAACACCAGCTGTGCAGAAGCTGCTAACGATCATCTGGCTCCCGATGGACAGCAGGTTACAGTACAGATTGCCGAAGGTTCTACATTGCCCGTTATCGCAGACAACCTCTACGATGCGGGCCTTGTCATTCGTAAGGGCGAATTTACCGCTGTTGCCAATGCCAAGGGTGCTGCCTCTTCGCTCAAACCGGGCGTCTATTCTTTCGAGGGCGGTATGAGCAACGAAGATTTAGTGGATGCGCTTGTTGCCGGCCCCACTGCCAACATAACTAATTTGGTGGTTCCTGAAGGAGCCACACTCGATTCAATAGCTACCGCAGTGGAAAAGGCCTATAACGGTTCTATTACCGCAGACCAATTTAAAACTGCAGCTTCGGATGCTTCCAAGTACGCAAAGGAGTACACGTTCTTAACCGATGCCGGCAAGAACTCGCTCGAAGGATTCCTGTTCCCTAAAACGTATGAGCTGATTGTTAACGCATCTGCTGAAGATGTGGTGTGTCAGATGCTTGATCAATATCGCTCCGAGGTGACGTCTCTCGATTTTTCTTATCCGCGCAGCAAGGATATGTCTAACTACGACGCATTGATCCTTGCTTCCATCGTGGAAAAGGAAGCTACCAACGACACGCGCACCAAGGTTGCTGCTGTTTTCTATAATCGCTTGGGCAATTCTGGCGATCCCTCATATGGAACGTTGGGCAGTGACGCTACCACAGCTTATGAGGTGGGCGACAATCTCGATACGTACAACTGGTCAACAAAGAGTCCGTACAACACCCGTGTTACCAAGGGTTTGCCCCCTACGCCGATTTGCAGCCCGAGCATCGATTCGCTGCGTGCGGTTCTTTCGCCTGAACGCAATTTCGATGACTATTATTTCTTCTCGTTCTGGAACAACGATCAAGGTGGGGTCGATTACTTCTTCGATAAAACTTACGAAGAGCACCAGAAGACCATCGCCGATCATTCGTAGGCATTATTGAGGTAGCGATGTCTCTTATCCAACCCGACCGCTATTTTTCGCGAACGAGTGCCATCAACGTTGAATGGGATATCGTCGGCAAAGGCTTTACGCACGTGCTGCTTGATATCGACAACACCATTCTTTCTCGTGCCGATCATCAGGTACCCGCCGATGTGCGTCAGTGGCTGGCGCGCGTTCGCGCTGCTGGCGTGAAGATGTGCTTTCTTTCGAATAATTTTCACGGTAATGTATTCGACCTTGCTCGCGAGCTTGATCTTCCTATTGTGGCCAAGGCCCTCAAGCCTCTTCCTCACGGATTCGTCATGGCGCGCAACAAGATTGGGGGCACTCGTAAAAACACTTTGATGATCGGTGATCAGCTTTCGACCGATGTTATAGGGGCGCATCTTGCGGGCATGAAGGCGTATTTGGTATGCCCGTTGGTTGAAGAGGACCTTAAGCATACGATGTTCGTGCGTTCGATTGAGCGTGCATTCATCTCTGACAAGGAGCCAGAGGGGGCCAGCGCATGCGAAACCTTACGTTCCTAGCTGCGCCTGCTGCAAAGCTCGCCGCTGGTTCATTCCGTCGTTCCTTCATGGAAAAGACTGCTTCATGGAGTGTTGTAATTGAAGAATGCCGCACACGTGGCGAAGCTGCTGCTTTGCTTTCTGCTCGGAAGAGCCATGCGTTTGTTGTTTCTGCGCCGTTTCGCCAGGTAGTGTTTGAGGCTGGCGAGGTCCAAGGAGCATCAGCGCGTTTGGCGCAAGGTGCCGATATTCTCTATCGTGGCGGAAAGAACACGCTTGCGCTTAGCCAATATGCTCGTGTTGCTATCGACGAAATGGAGCGGCTCTTCCTTCCCTTGTACGGTGCGAAGGCTGTTGTTTTGGGGTCGGGCAGTTCGGCTCTTGACGTGGTCTACGAATGTGCGCGAGCAGGTGTGAGCGAGATCACCTTGCTGGGGGCGGAAAAAGAACGTACGCGTAACAACTTGCTTGCCTTCTTGGAGGCGTTTGGCAAGGAACGAACCCAGATCATCGATACTGAGCAGAAGCGCGTTGGCCACCTTTCTGCAACTCGTGCCTACGACAACGCCTCGTTCCTCTTTGGAACTGTTGCGGCAGCTTCTCGAATTGCTGCAGCTGATCTTGTTTTCTGCACCGAAGATTTTAGTCGGGCTGGTATTGCCTTCGAGCCTGGTCATATCGTGTGCGACCTTTGTGGTGAAAGTGCCTGCTATAACGATGCGGCAACTGCCGCTGGTTGTGATTATTTGGCAACGTCATCGGTTATGGCGGCGTGGGGCGCGGAATGCGCAGAGCTGCTCGTAGAATTCGGTCGTGCCGAGCTGTAACACGTTCGAAACCTTAAGCACTTTATTTCGATGGAGTAACGGCGGTTTTGCTAAAATCATGTTTGATTTATCTAACATCGAATAAGGAATGCAGCATGGAATACATAACAGCAGGTGAAAGCCACGGCCCTGTTCTCACGGCCATAGTTTCGGGCGTTCCTGCAGGATTGACCATCTCTGAAAAGGCTATTAACTCCGATCTCGCTCGCAGGCAGAGCGGTTATGGCCGCGGCGGTAGGCAGGCGATCGAAAAGGATAAGGTCTCGGTTACCTCCGGTGTTCGTTTTGGCCGCACTATTGGGTCGCCGGTAACGTTGTCTGTTGCAAATCGCGATTGGTCGAATTGGACCGAGCGTATGTCCGTGTTTGGCGAGCCGCCCCAAGATCTGGTTCGTGAGGTAACCCCTCGCCCTGGACATGCCGATTTGCTGGGCGTTTTGAAGAACGACATGGATGATTGCCGCAATATCCTCGAGCGTTCCAGTGCCCGCGAAACCACCATGCGTGTTGCCGCCGCCGGCGTTGCGCGTGAGTTTCTGGCTGAACTCGGTGTTGAGATCTATTCCTATGTTGTGTCTATCGGCGATGAAGTCATGGAGGAGGAAGATCCCATGGCCGCTGCTACCGCTTACACCCCGCTCGACATCGAGATGAGCGAGGTTCGTTGCCCCAGCATCGAAGCTTCTGAGCGCATGATGGATGCTATCGACAAGGCTAAGGAGGCGGGAGACACCTTGGGTGGTGTGTTCCGTGTTGTGGTAACTGGTCTTCTCCCTGCTGTTGGTGGATATGAGACGCCAACCGATCGACTTACTTCAAAGCTTGGTGGCGCATTGTTCTCCATTCCCGCCATCAAGGGCGTCGAATTCGGTATCGGCTTTGAGACTACGCGCCGCCCGGGCAGCCAGGTACACGACGAGATCCTTCTCGACGAAGCGGAAGGGTTTGTGCGCGCATCCAACAATGCAGGTGGCCTGGAAGGCGGAATGACCACCGGTATGCCGTTGGTGGTTACGGTCGGAATGAAGCCCATCGCCACGCTTACCACGCCACTCAATACCGTTAACCTCGACACGTTTGAAGTTGCCGAAGCATCGAAGGAACGTAGCGATACCTGTGCCGTTCCAGCTGCTGCCGTTGTGGCGGAATCCGAGGTGGCAATGGTGCTTGCCGATGCCTACCTGAAGAAGTTCGGCTGCGACAACATGACCGATATCAGGCAGAACATCGCTTCGTACAAAGAGCGTATCAAAACGATGTCCCGTTAAAACGCCACGAATCACGAGGAGCTTATTTCATGACCACAAACCGCCCTACGCATGCAGGCAAGTTCTATCTCACTAAGCCGGTGTTCTTTATCGGTTTCATGGGAGCGGGCAAAACCAGTATTTCTCAGCAGATCGCAGTAACGTGCGGCGTTGCATCCATCGATGCTGATGAGTATCTTGAGCTTCGCGAAGACCGTATTGTTGCCGATATCTTTGCTGAAGATGGCGAAGAGGCATTTCGCGATATCGAAACTGATGTTTTGCGCGACCTGGCAAAGCGTTCTCCGCGTCTTATCGGTTGCGGTGGCGGTGTTGTTACCAAGCGTCCCGTTAACGCCCAGATCATGAAAGAGGCGGGTTATGTGGTGTATCTGAAGGTATCCGCTGACGGAGCTGCTGCCCGTATCCCCAACACCGATTCCCGTCCTATGTTCAAGAACCTCGAAACTGCCCGTAAAACCATTGTCGAGCGAGAGCCTCAGTATGAAGCTGCTGCCGATGTTTCCGTGGACACTGAAGGACGTACTATTCGTGATGTTGCAGACGAGGTAGTTGGGCTTCTGCTTGATGCCGGTGTGTTGGTGAAGAGGGATTAGTGCATGGCGCGCATTGTTGTGGAAATCCCTGGTGAACGTGCCTATGATGTGGTTGTTTCGGCGGGGCAGATCGATCGACTTGGCGCTGAGATGCGTGCTTTCGATACCAATCAGAAAGCACTTATCATCACTGACACAGAAGTGGCTGAGCGCTACCTTGATCCCGCTAAAGCGTCCCTGAAGCAGGTTGGTTATCAGGTCTCTGTTATCACGGTGCCAGCGGGGGAGTCGGCAAAGTCGGTTGAATGTGCTTCCGAGATTTGGCATGCCATGGTTGAATGCGGTTTGAGTCGCGATTCTGTGGTAGTTGCTTTGGGCGGCGGCGTTGTGGGCGATTTGGCTGGTTTTACCGGTTCTACGTTCATGCGCGGTCTGCGCATTGTTCAGGTTCCCACCACCTTGCTTTCCATGGTTGATTCTTCTGTGGGCGGAAAAACGGCCATCAACCTCGAGTCGGGCAAGAACTTGGTAGGCACCTTTTGCCAACCGTCGCTGGTTTGTGCCGATGTCGCCGCGCTTGCCACGCTTCCCGAAAGGGAATGGGCTTGTGGGTGCGGTGAAATAGCCAAGTCGGCCGTTATTGATTCAGATGATTTTTTCTTTTGGCTGTACAGCCATACCGACCAACTGGCTGCTCGCGAACCGGAAACAGTCAAGGAAGCGGTGCAGCGTTGCATCGTGTTCAAAGCGTCGGTGGTAGCGCGCGACCAAGAAGAAACCAAAGGTGTTCGTGAGTGTCTTAACTATGGGCACACGCTTGCTCATGCCATTGAAACAGAGGCGGGCTACGGTGTGCATTCCCATGGTCATGCCGTTGCGCAGGGCATGCGCTTTGCCTCCCGATTGGCAGTAGCGCATCTGGGGGCATCGATGGAATTCGTACAGACTCAGGATGCCTTGCTTGATGCCCTTGGCTTGCCCGAGCTTCAGCTGAAAGCCGAACCTGAACGTCTCCTTCATCTTATGAAGGGCGATAAGAAGGTGCGCTCTGGTAAGCTTCGCTTTGTGCTTCCGCGCGCTTGCGGTGAGTGGGAGGTGTGCGAACTCGAAGATGAGTTCGTGCTGGAATACCTTCAAGCATGGCAACGTAGCATCTTGTAGCTTATCGACAGGGCCTTGGGCCCTGTTCTTTTTATTGTTCCCATGCATTTTGGGCCAACGTTACAAAGGAGAACGAAATGGCACATAATCCCGAACGTCTTTCCCGCCTTCGCGCCATAATGAGCGAACAGGGGATAGACGTGCTCTACATCCGTGGGCTCTCGAACGTCTCATGGGCTACGGGCTTTGAGCGTGTTTTCGACGATGAGCCGGCCCACGCCCTTGTCGTCTCTGCTTGCAACTGTGTGCTGCATACGGATTCCCGTTACTTTGATGCAATGGAGTCTGCTGCTGCCGATACCGATATTGAAGTGGACAATAGCCGGATGGCTCATAGCGCCGTACTTGCCAAGGTGGCAGATGGTGTCGATCGCGATAGCGTTCGTATTGGCATCGAGGATTCGATGCCTTTGGCGGAATATCGCGCCTTGCAGCGTACGTTTGAGGGCAGGGCAGTCGATTTGGTGGAGCTTTCTGGCTTTGTGGAAGAGCTTCGTCAAGTTAAAGATAAATCCGAGATAACGGCAATGCGAAAGGCGCAAAGCATCACTGATGCGGCTTTCGCCAAAATCATTGCGTTCATGAAGCCCGGCATGACTGAGCGCGAGGTTCAATTGCAGTTGGATCGCTACATGTTTGAAGGGGGAGCTGAGGGGCTGGCGTTTGGCACCATTGTGGCAACGGGCGCCCATGCTGCATCCCCTCATGCGATTCCTGGCGAAACGAAACTGGCATTTGGCGATGCTGTGGTGATGGATTTCGGCGCGCGCTATGCGGGATATTGTTCGGACATGACTCGTACGGTGTTTGTGGGGGAGCCGAGTGATGAAGTCCGCCGCGCCTATGGGGCCATTCGCCGTGCCAACGAGGAATGCGAGGCTATGCTGCGCGTTGGGCTTTCCGGTGCCGAAGTCCATCAACATGCTGAAGCAATTCTGGAAGAAGAGGGCTTCGGTGGCGCTATGGGCCATTCTCTTGGCCACAGTGTGGGAATCGATATCCATGAGGCGCCCAACCTTTCGCCCAGGAACCCGAAAGCGCTTTGCGCGGGCAATGTTGTTACGGTTGAGCCAGGGATTTATCTAACGGGCAAATTCGGTATGCGCCTAGAGGATTATGGCGTAGTTCGCGACACTTCGTATGAGGTGTTTACGCAAAGTACCCATGAGATGATTATTATCTCGCAGCATTCTGGGTATAATGTTTAGGTTATTTTTGCAATGGTTCATTTTTGAAGGAGCATAACGTGGCAATCTCTACCGCCGATTTTCGTAATGGCATGTGCATCGAGTACAACAACAAGCTCTGCACGATCGTTGAATTCCAGCATGTTAAGCCTGGCAAGGGCGGTGCATTCGTTCGCACCAAGCTCCGCGACATCAAAACTGGTCGCGTAGTTGACTACACCTTCAACGCTGGCACCAAGTTCGACTCCGTTCGTCTTGAAACCAAGAAGATGCAGTTCCTCTATAGCGACGGCACCGATTTCAACTTCATGGATATGTCTTCCTTCGAACAGCTCTCCATTCCTGCTGAAACCGTAGGCTCTGCAGCAAACTGGCTGAAGGAAAACGACGAGGCAACCCTCATGTACGCTGGCGACGAACTCATCAGCATCGAGCCTCCCATGTTCGTTGAGCTTGAGGTTACCGAAACCGAGCCTGGCTTCAAGGGCGACACTGCTACCAACACCACCAAGCCTGCAACGCTCGAAACCGGCGTAACCATTCAGGTTCCCACCTTTGTTGAGATCGGCGACGTTCTCCAGATCGACAGCCGTGACGGCCGCTTTGTTAAGCGCGTCTAGTTCTATGTGTCTTAACTGAAAACTCTACTGGCAACGGGGCGCTACGGCGCCTCGTGCTTTATACTTAATTTTCGTTTTTAACGTGCGTATAGTGCGCGCAACGCGTTTCGAAGAGGAGGTGCGAAACACTTGGGAAAGCTTCAGATCATGGACACCACCATTCGCGACGGCCAGCAGAGCCTCTGGGCAACTCGTATGCCTATCGGCGATATGCTCCCGATCTTACCTAAGATGGATCGCGTAGGTTATTGGGCTATCGAGGCTTGGGGCGGTGCGACGTTCGACACTTGCCTGCGCTTCCTCGACGAAAACCCTTGGGATCGCTTGCGCTCTATCAAGTCGAAGACCCCCAACACGCGTCTTTCCATGCTGTCCCGTGGACAGAACCTGGTGGGTTACAAGCACTATTCCAAGGATGTCGTTAACCGCTTCATCGCTGCTGCTCATCGCAACGGCATTGACGTGTTCCGCGTGTTCGACGCGCTGAACGATATTCGCAACGTGGTAGATAACGCCGAGGCCATTAAGGCATGCGGCGGCCACTTCGAAGGCGCTATTTCCTATACGCTTTCTCCGGTTCATACGCTCGATAGCTTCCTTGAGTATGGTCAGCAACTTAAGGATCTTGGCGCTGACTCCATTGCCATCAAGGATATGGCGGGCATGCTTACCCCGTATCGCACTGAGCGCATCGTTAAGGCATTCAATGCCGAAATCGGTCTGCCGATTCACGTTCATTGCCACTATGTTGGTGGTATGGCTCCTGCTAACTACCTGAAGGCTGCTGAAGCTGGTGCCGCTATTGTCGATACCGCTGCCGCACCTTTGGCATTCGGCAACTCTCAGCCTGCGGTTGAAATGCTCGTTGCCGCTATGCAGGAAAGCCGTTACGACACTGGGCTTGACCTGGGTCTGCTGTTTGAGATTTCCGAGTATTGGGAAGAGGTTCGCAAGCGCGGCCATTATAAGCGCGGCGTTTCCTCTCTTACCCATATGAAGGTCTATTCTCATCAGGTTCCTGGCGGTATGATGTCGAACCTTATGTCGCAGTTGGAAATTCAGAATGCAATCGACCGCCTCGACGACGTTATGGAAGAAATTCCTCGCGTTCGTGCCGAGGTGGGCTACCCGCCGTTGGTAACGCCTCTTTCCCAGATCGTAGGCACGCAGGCCGTGTTCAACGTTCTGACGGGTAAGCGCTGGAGCGTTGTTTCCAAGGAAATGAAAGATTATATCTGCGGTTACTACGGAAAGGCTCCTGGTCCCATGAGCCCAGAGGTGGTAAACCGTGTTGTGGGCGAATCCGACATCATGCTTGATCCTGATGTTGCTCCTGGTTCGCTGGTAACTACCACGTTCGCCGAGCTTGAAGAAGAGATCGGCGATCTGGCAAAAACTGAAGAAGACGTTTTGATGTACGCGCTTTTCCCGAATGAGGCTCGTACGTATTTGAGCAAGCACCGTACATCTGAAAAGGTCGATTTCCTTCTTGAAGAGGAATCGAGCAACACCAAGGAGGACGATTACGTGGATATCAATCAGATTCGAGAGCTCGTTCGCGTTGCCGAGGAAAGCGGCGTTGGCGAAATCGTAGTCGAGGAAGAGGGCGCTCGTATCGCCGTCCGTATGCCCGGCGCCGTCGCAGCTGCCCCTGCTGCCCCTGTTGCCGCTGCAGCTCCTGCAGCTGCCGCACCTGCTGCTCCCGCCGCAGCTCCCGCTGCAGCCGCTTCTCGCCCTGCAAATTGGTACTGCGTAACCTCCCCGATGGTAGGTACGTTCTATGCAGCTCCCGCTCCTGGCGAGCCTGCTTTTGTTCAGGTTGGCGACGAGGTTGCCGCAAACCAGACGCTGTGCATTGTTGAAGCTATGAAGCTCATGAATGAAATCGGCGCCGAAGAAATGGGCACGGTACGCGAGGTATGTGTTGAGGATGCAACTCCGGTAGAGTTCGGCACCCCGCTGTTCTACATCGAGCCCCACACGAGCCATGACGCTGTTGGTCCGGAGAGTGCATAAATGTTTGACAAGGTCTTAATTGCCAACCGCGGAGAGGTTGCCCTGCGCATCATGCGTGCCTGCAAGGAGCTGGGCATCAAAACCGTGGCGGTATATTCAACGGAGGATGCCGATACGTACCCCGTTCGCTACGCGGACGAAAAGGTATGCATCGGTCCTGCTCCTGCCAATAAAAGTTATCTGGTAATGCCTTCTATCATCGCTGCAGCGGTGAACACCGGCTGTCAGGCTATCCATCCGGGTTATGGCTTCTTGGCTGAGAATTCCGATTTCGCTCGTGCCTGCGCCGACAATGATCTGGTGTTCATCGGCCCTTCGCCTGAGTGCATCGATGCTATGGGCAACAAGGCTGCCGCCCGTGACACCATGAAGGCCTGCGGCGTTCCTACGGTGCCCGGCTCTGACGGTGTTGTCGAAACGGTCGAAGAGGCCCGTAAGTTCGCTGAAGAAGTGGGCTATCCGGTACTCATCAAGGCATCTGCTGGCGGCGGTGGTAAGGGCATGCGCGAAGTGCATGACCCTGCCGATCTGGAATCCCAGTTCATGGCCGCGAAGAACGAAGCTCTTGCAGCGTTTGGCAACGGTGATGTATACCTGGAAAAGCTTGTTCTTCGTCCGCGTCACGTCGAGGTGCAGATCCTTGCCGACAAGCACGGTAATCGTATTTCCTTGTGCGAACGCGACTGCTCGCTGCAGCGTCGCCATCAGAAGCTGCTCGAGGAAGCTCCTTCGCCAGCTCTGACCGAGGAAATCCGCCGTGCTATGGGCGTTGCTGCCGTTAAGGCAGTGCGTGCAACGGGTTACGAGAATGCGGGTACCATCGAATTCTTGCTCGATACGGACGGCAAGTTCTACTTCATGGAAATGAACACTCGTGTCCAGGTGGAGCACCCGGTTTCGGAGCAGATTACGGGCACCGACATCATTAAGGAGCAGCTGCGCATTGCTTCGGGTGAGCCCATCTCCTGTATTGAGCGTGCACCCTTTACGCCCTTTGGCCATGCTATGGAGTTCCGCATCAACGCTGAAGATCCTGAGCATGATTTCCGTCCGTGCCCCGGCAACATCACGCGCTTTGAGGTTCCCGGTGGTCCTGGTGTTCGTGTGGAAACCTACATCAAGCAAGGCGACCGCATCTCTCCGTATTATGATTCCATGGTTGCCAAATTGATCGTGTGGGGCATTGACCGCGATGAGTGCATCGCTCGAGGCAAACGTGCTCTGAGTGAGTTCTGCATCGAGGGCATCAAAACCACGATCCCCTTCCATTTGGAGGTTCTTGAAAAGGAAGCCTTCGTTGAAGGAAGGGTGTATACCGATTTCATCGAAACCGAAATGGGGGATGAATAATATGTCAGATATCAATACCGAAAGCATGGCAATCGCGCCAGGCGTTGTGGAAACGATTGTTACCCTCGCTGTTCGCGATGTTGCCGGCGTGGCATCGGTTGGTGCTGCACCTTCCGGGATCCGTTCCCTTCTTTCGTTCAAACAGTCCGCGCAGGGCGTGTCCGTCAACGTTTCTCATGACAACACGGTAGACGTTGCGGTTTCCCTTCGTGTCCAGTCGGGTCGCTCTTTGAACGAAATCGCCGATAATGTTCGCAAGTCTGTGGCTGATGCTGTTCTTTCGCAGGTTGGCCTCACGGTGTCACGCGTGGATATCCGCGTTGACGGCATCGCATTCCAGGATTAGTGGTGCTTGTGTCTAAAGCTTTTTCTCAGCACGAAGAACGCACCCTTGCTCGTAAGCATGCGCTGCAGCTTATGTATCAGGGTGAAATTCTGGAAAAGACTCCGCGTGAGCTTATCGATAATGGCCAGCTTGTTCCTGAAACACAGGGTTTGGGCGAGTATGCCCTGATGCTTCTTGACGGCGCCAAGGAAAACCTTGAAGCAATCGATGGGCTTATCGAATCTGCAAGCGACAACTGGACGCTCGATCGTATGCCTGTAGTCGACCGTTCGTTGCTTCGCCTTACCACGTATGAAATGAGCTACGTTGACGATGTGCCTGTTTCGGTATCCATCAACGAAGCCGTTAACCTGGCTAAAGAGTTTGGCGGCGACGATTCCCCGAGATTCATTAACGGAATCTTGGGCCGTATCGCTACCCAGCTTGAAAGCGAGTAGGCATAATGGAATCACAGGCTCCTCAGACGTTCGAGGACATTAAGGCACGCCTTGACGAAATCGTGGCTGCCGTCAGCGATGAGGAGCTTCCTCTTGATGAGGCTTTGAGCCTGTACGAGGAAGCGGTGGGTATTGGCCTTACTGCTTCTCGTATCATGGAAGAGGGGATTGCCGCTAAGGAAGCCGAATCCGCCGAGGCTCAGGCCTCGTCGGATTCGGATATTTCGTCCTCGGACGAATAGGAGGGGGTGCCGTATGGCCCGCATACTTGACTCCATCGATTCCCCAGACAAGTTGAAGCTCCTCACTGATGAGGAGCTTTCCATATTGGCGCAGGAAATTCGCGAGGAGATCATCAACGTCACTTCCAAGACGGGCGGTCATGTCGCATCGAGCCTTGGGGCGGTTGAGATCATTTTGGCGGTTCATTCGCTTATCGATTCGCCTCATGACCGCTTTCTGTTCGATGTTGGGCATCAGTCGTATGCCCATATGCTCATTACGGGGCGTTTAAGTGAATTCCCCACGCTTCGCCAATACAAGGGGTTGTCGGGTTTTCCGAAACCTCACAGCAATCCTCATGATGTGCATCCTTCCGGTCATGCTTCTGACTCGCTTTCTGTAGCATGCGGATTGGCGCGTGCGCGCGATTTGCGCGGTGACAATCAAAAGATCGTGGCTCTTATTGGCGATGCTTCGCTTGCTGGTGGTATGGCTTTCGAGGCACTTAACGATATCGGCCAAGCGCAGACGCCGCTCGTTATCATTTTGAACGACAACGAAATGAGCATTGCACGCAATGTCGGTGCAATGGCTATGCACTTGGGCGCGCTGCGCGTCACGAGCAATTACCGCAAGAACCGCGATAACATGCAGGATTTTATGGAGAACTCTCTTGGTCCTGCAGGTAAGGCCATGGTGAAACTGGGTAAAACGGCAAAAGAGTCGTTGAAGCAGTTTGTCATGCCTGACACTATGCTTTTCGAGCAATTGGGCATTGTATGCACACCGCCTGTTGATGGTCACGATATTCCTGCACTGAAACGGACTATCGGCCATGCGTTGGAATCCGATGTTCCTGTTCTGGTGCATGTGGTTACCAAAAAGGGTGCGGGCTATGGGCCGGCTGAGGCGGATCCATCCCGATTCCATGGTACGGGACCTTATGATATTGCTACAGGCGCCTCGCTGAAGGCCGCCCCCAAGGCCCTTACTTATACGCAAGCATTTACTAAGGCATTTGAGAAAGAAGCTAAGCTGGATAACTCCATCTGCGCTATTTCTGCTGCTATGGTTGACGGAACAGGATTGCGCCCCTTTGCGAATTCCCATCCCGATAGGTGCTTCGATGTCGGAATAGCAGAAGGTCATGCGGTGGGCATGGCAAGCGGTTTGGCGTTAGGCGGCCGTAAACCGGTAGTGGCCTTGTATTCCACTTTTTTCCAGCGTGCAATCGATCAGGCCATTATCAACGTGGCGCTTGAAAAACTCAATGTTGTGTTCGCTCTCGATCGCGCGGGCTTGGTGGGCGACGATGGCCCCACGCATCACGGCATGTTCGATATGGCGCTTTTACGGTGCGTGCCAAATATGAAAATCTTGGCACCCTCAAATGAAGCCGAGCTTGCCCATGCATTGCACACCGCTTTGAAACTTGATGGGCCCGTTGCCCTGCGCTATCCCCGTGGCGAAGCACCGGGTGTCCCTATGCCGGACGATGCCCTTATGATGAAACCTGGTAAGTCTCGTGAGGTTCGCGGAGGCACGCAGGCTGCAATTCTGGCATTCGGTCGTATGGTCAACTATGCCGTTGATGCCGCTGAGCTTCTTTCGGAGCAAGGCCTTTCGGTGCGTGTTGTTGATATGCGTTGGGTAAAGCCTCTCGACCTTGAGGCAATTGCGGCAGCCGCAGAAACCGGGGTCGTGGTAACGGTTGAAGATGGCGTTCGTATTGGTGGAGCTGGCGAAGGTGTAGCAGAGGCCTTGGCGCTCATGGGCTCCACCTCAAAAGTTGAGGTTTTGGGCTTGCCTGACAGCTTTGTTGCTCAGGGTAAAGTTGATCAGCTATTCGCCGATTTGGGCATTGATGCCAAAGGCATTGCTCGTACCGTTGCGAATTTGCTTGGTGAATAGGCTGTTGTATACAGGTATTAGCCGCTAATAATGCAAGGGCCGTCCGGGCCCTTGCTTATTCTTTGGAGTGGAAGTGAATAACGAACAGAACATCAATGCTTGGCTGAGTGGCGCTTCGCTAGAAGTCGCTGAAACCACTTCGCGGCTTATGGGGGCAGTGGAAGAGCTTCGTAAAACGGAAACTATCTATCCTGCCCAAGATAAAATCTTGAACGCTTTGGCTTTTACAGCTCCTGAAGATGTGCGGGTGGTTATTCTGGGACAAGACCCCTATCATGGCCCCAACCAAGCAATGGGGCTTTCGTTTTCGGTTCCGGAAGACGAAAAACTGCCGCCAAGCCTGCGCAACATCTATAAGGAAATGGTTTCTGATCTTGGGTGTTCCATGCCTGAAAGCGGGGATTTGACCTCTTGGGCTGGGCAGGGTGTTCTCCTGTTGAACACGACGCTCACTGTACGTGAACATGCCGCAAATTCGCATGCAAAACTGGGGTGGCAGGTGTTAACCAATTATGTGATTGAACGGTGCTTCATGTTGCCGCAGCCTATTGTGTTTTTGGCTTGGGGCAGACATGCGGTAGCTCTTGTTGAAGATGCGCGCGCGAAGGCCGCTGACCAGGGCTCTGCGGGCTTGGATAACAAGCATATCCTCCGATCAACCCACCCTTCGCCTCTTTCCGCAAATAAACAGGGCGGGGAGTTGCGCGCATTCATAGGGTCACGGCCCTTTTCCAGCGCGAACGCTTTACTTGCGCATTATGGCGAGAACCCGATTTCGTGGCAAAGTGTTTGCTAATGGGTAGTTTTGCAAAACCCTTTAATCGCGTCTTCTTTTTGCTGTGCGTTTTTATAACTGGCTCGTTAGCTGGTGCCTTTGTTTGGCTGTTCTTTTTTCTCATGGATAAGGGCATTGCCTTTTTGTGGCAGACGCTGCCTGGTTGGATAGGCTCCGTCACTGCAGAACCGCTCCCTGTTCTATCCCAAGGCCCTTTTGGATTCGTGCCCTTCCCTTTGATTGTCTGTGTGCTAGGCGGGTTGGTAATCGGGCTGTACGCCAAACATACGGGGGTTGAGCCTGAAGAGCTCAATGGCGTGATGGCGAAGGTCAAGCAAGATGGTCGTTATGACTACAGCCATATCGGCAAGCTTTCATCGGCTGCGTTGCTTCCGTTGTTGTTTGGGGGAAGTGTAGGGCCCGAAGCCGGCCTTACAGGTGTTATTGCGGGTCTATGTACGTGGGTGGGCGATAGGATGCGCAAGTTTGGCGCCGACTTTCGTGCCCTTACCATTGCTGGTACCCAGGCGGCGCTCACCGCGCTGTTCACCGCTCCGCTCTATGGTTTTGTGGCTCCGCTTTCCGGGACGGCTGATGGTACACGCGGAGAAGAGAGCATCGCTCTTCCAAAAGCTCAGAAGGCCGTCGTGTATCTGTGCGCTATTGCGGGAGCTTTGGGTGCATTTTTGGTTTTGGGCCACCTGTTCGGGGAAAACTCTGGTTTGCCGAGATTCGACGCGGTGGAAGTTGGCTCGCGCGAACTGGCACTCTTGTTGCCGCTGGCTTTGGCGGGTATGGCCTGTGGTTGGGTATTCCATGCCGCCAATAAGGGCACGGTGCTCCTTTCGAAGGCGATGGGGGATCGTCCGGTGGCGAAAGCGGTGCTTGCTGGTGTTCTTTTGGCTGTATGCGGCATGGCGCTGCCGTATACCATGTTTGCTGGCGAATCGCAGGCGCATTATCTGATGGTGGGGTATTCGGCGCTTCCTGCGGCTGTCCTTATTGCTACTGGCTTTGTGAAATGCGCTCTTACGCCAACGTGCTTGAATCTGGGTTGGCGCGGTGGCCATTTCTTCCCCGTGATCTTTTCTGGCGTTAGCTTGGGCTATGGTTTTGCCTTGCTTACCGGAGCAGCTCCTGCGTTCTGCGTAGCTGCTTGTACATCAGCGTTGATGGGGGCGGTTATGCGTCAGCCTATTATGGCAGCGCTGCTGCTGATGCTGTGTTTCCCCCTGAAGGGTGTTATTGTGATGCTTGTGGCAGCGGTGATCGGGGCGGCCATTCCGCTTCCCAGAGCGTTTCACCCCGAACAGGCAGACGATAGGGTGTAGCCCGAACTTACCTTCAAGCTTATGGTGAAATTGGTGCTGAAGGCACTTCCTTGTGTGGGCGAATAGCGATATGCAAGACTAGCGCCTGTGTCACTGAAGCAATCTGTTATTTGATGATGCCCATGGTTTAACAGTACGCCCCCGATTTCGTTCCAAGTGCCTCCCGTTTCTCGGTGTTCAAGAAACGGGGGTGCTTGTAGAGGAAATCGGGGGCGTTGTTGTTGGCTGTTGCGAAGTGTCTAGGCAGAGAGTTTGCACTCTTCTTGTTCGATGAGTTCGCGTGCATGCTCGATAGCGTCATCGATGTTGGCTCGGAAGTGTTCTTCACCTACCAGCTCAACAAAGCCAGCGCGACGCATGGTCTTCATGGGCTGTTCGTTCGCATGGCTGAAGATCAGCTTTACGCCGTTTTCGGTACAGTAGTCGTAGAGGTTTTCCAGGGCATTCATTCCAGATGCATCAAGCGACGGAACGCCGCGCATGCGGATGATCAGGTACTTGGTGAACGACTTTACCGAAATATCGGTAATGCGGTCGGTCATGCCAAAGAACATGGGGCCGTTGATCTCGTAAACGCGTACGCTCTTGGGCAATTCACGCAGATGCGTAACCTCGGAGTTTGCATCGCAGTAGTACTTCCAGCCTTTAACCTCGGTTTCTTCGCTGACCATTTTCATGAACAGTACGATAGTGATGATCATGCCAATGCCGATAGCGGTAACCAGGTCGAATGCGATGGTTAGGGTGAAGGTGAGCAAAAGCGTTGCCACGGCGCCCTTTGATGCGGTTTTGCAGAGGTGCGCGAAGTTGCGCCAGCCCGACATGTTGTAGGCAACCTGCAGCAGGATTGCTGCAATGGTAGGCATGGGAATCAATGCTGCATAGGGCATGAGGAATACCAGCATAAGCAGCAGAACAACGGCATGAACCATGCCCGAGATGGGAGTACGTCCACCGTTGTCGACGTTGGCGGCGGTTCGGGCAATGGCTCCCGTGGCGGGGATACCGCCAAACAGGATAGAGCCGATATTGCCCACGCCCTGCGCAACAAGCTCCATGTTGCAGCGGTGATGTGAGCTGATCATACTGTCGGCAACGACGCAGGAAAGCAGCGATTCGATGGCTGCCAGCATGGCGATGGTAAAGCCGTTGGCGAGCTCTTCGCGGAAGAGCTCGGTGCTGAGTTGGGGAAGGTGCAGCTCGGGAAGCGCGCTGCTGATGGTGTAGAGATCGCCGATGGTGTTGACGTTCATGCCCAGCAGGTTCACCATGCCGATGCCTACGAAAATGGCAATAAGCGAGCTGGGGATCTTCCTGCTGAATTTAGGCCACAGGAACAGTACTACCAGGCAAACCAGACCGACCAGCACCGATTCGGTATTAATGGTGGCGATGTTCTGTACAACCGCTTGAATTTTGTCGGTGGTTTCTACGGTAGGGGTGCCTGCAGGGTAGGTAAGCCCCAGCAGGTCTTTGATCTGACCGATAACGATGGTTACCGCGATGCCAGCGGTAAAGCCAGTGGTAATGGTGTAGGGGACGAAACGGATAAGTGCGCCAAGCTTAAACACGCCCATAAGGATGAGAACGACGCCCGCAATAATGGTGGCGGCAAACAGGCCATCGAGGCCATCGGTTGCTACGATGCCGGCAACGATGGTGGCGAAGGCCGCAGTGGGGCCTGAGATCTGAACGCGGCTTCCTCCCAGGAAGGCGATAAGGAAACCTGCGACGATGGCGGTGTATAAGCCAGCTTCGGGCCCGACGCCTGAAGCAATGGCAAGTGCGATGGAAAGTGGCAGGGCTACAACGGCAACCACGATGCCTGACACGATGTCTTTAGGAAGCTGCTTTTTGAGTTCTTCTTTGCTGCTGTGCTTGATAACGCTGAATAGAATCGGTTTGATCTTATCGTGCTGCATGACGGGGTTTTCGTACTCCTGACTATCGTGTTCGAATTCGCCTGTAAAAGAAACGTTCCACTCAAAGAGTGGAACGCACGTGCTTTCACGTTGCGCGATTAATGCGAAAGCGCTTTATTCTATCGCTCTCGTTTGCTTTTCTTCGATTCCGCATAGGAAATTCAAGTGAACGCGTTCGTGACCTGGCTGAACGGTTTTCCATTGTCGTTCTTTATAGAATGACGAAAAGATGCAATGAAATTCTGGTCTTGATGGTGCGGCAACTTGGTTATTAATTGACGTAGAGCAACGATGGGATTTGCTCATGGTTTGTTGAGTGTTGGGCGGAAGGGCAAAGCTCGCCGAACACGAAAAACAAGGAAAAGGACCACAAGCTCGTGCGTGGGGCTCGGTGCTTGGAGGCGCAAGGGGGATTGCAATGAGGGGAACTCAACCGCAGCGCAATGTCATTTTGGCGGCAGGCACGCTTGCCGCGATGGGCACAAGCTGCATCTACATGTGGAGCATTTTCAATAAGCCGCTCATGGCAACCTATGGGTTCAGTGCCTCAGAGGTTTCCATGGCATATTCTTTGTTTTTGCTGACCACCTGCTTTTCAAGCATGCTGGCTGGCTGGTTGCAGCAACGCATCCAACCTCGATATATCGTGGTGTGCTCGGGCGTTTTGTTTGGAATGGGCTGGTTCCTTTCCGGCTTTGCGAGCAATTTGGTAATGCTCTATCTCTTTTTTGGCGGATTTGCGGGTGCGGGCAACGGCCTTCTGTACAACACCATTGTTGCCGTTGTGATGAAGTGGTTCCCCGATAAACGTGGTTTTGCCAATGGCATATGCATCGGGGCAATCGGGCTTGGGCCGGTGTTCTTTGCGCCTCTGGGCAATTTCCTTATTGAGTCATTCAGCGTTCAGATGGCGTTCCATATCGTGGGAGTAATCTGGTTGGTGATTTACCTTACTGTGTCATGGTTGCTGCTGGTTCCCCCAGCTGGGTGGCAGCCTGGAACCATCACGGAAAATAGGGGAGAGCCAACCGAAGAAAAGCCGTGCCAGGAGCTGAACCTTTCCGCAACGCAGATGTTTCGACAGCCGCTGTATTACGTATTGTTCCTGGTGATGATGGTGGCTTCCACCAGCGGCCTTATGGTCACTGCCCATGCTTCGAATATCGGGCAGGAACTTGCCGGTCTTACGGCTTCGGAGGGCGCCGTGATGGTTGCCGCCCTTGCTCTGGGTAGTTGCTTGGGCCGCTTTGGCTTCGGGGCTTTGTCTGACAGCATTGGACGCTATAAAGCGTTGGCTCTTTCCCTTGCGGCCAACGCGGTAGTGATGTTGTTCTGCATCCATGCTGCTACCACATTCGTAACCTTCCTTGTTGCCGTTGCTGCGGTTGGCGCGTGTTTTGGCGGTACCATGAGCATCGTCCCTGCCATTGTTGGTGATGCCTTTGGATCGGTGAACTTTGGGCAGAATTATTCGTTTGTATACCCCGGATATACGGTTGCTTCTTTTGTTGGTCCCATGGCGGCGGCATCGGCCTTCGAAGCGGTGGGCAGCTATGCTCCAGCATTCACTATTGCCGGTGTGCTGGCATTAGTGGGTGTTGTGCTGGTGGTTGTTTGCTCCAGGCTGCAGAAGCGCTTGCTTGAGCGTTAGGTTTTGCGTAAAAAAAGGCGGCCCGAAGGCCGCCTGCAAATGCGCTATTTGAAGGAAACGTTGCCAAACTCAGAAAGCTTTAAGTTCGGATTGTGGTCGATGCCGTAACGCAAGTTCCATTCGCTGGTAAACAACAGCAACTTTTCGCCACGCATGTTTTCTACACGATAAGTGTCGTGAGTAAGGTTCAGCTTTGGAACATCAACTTCTTCGGGATTTGCTACCCAACGGATAATCGAGTAGGGCAGACCTTGCCTTCGAACTTCGACATTGTATTCGTTTTTCAAGCGCTGTTCCAAAACCTCGAATTGAAGAACACCTACGGCACCTACGATAACGCTTTCCATGCCAGCACCAAGCTCGCGGAAAATCTGGATGGCGCCTTCTTGAGCAAGCTGCTCCATGCCCTTTACAAATTGCTTGCGTTTAAGCGTGTTTACCTGCGAGACCTTAGCGAAGATTTCAGGCGCGAACATAGGAATGGTGGGGAACTGCACCTTGTTCTTTGCAGCGCACACGGTGTCACCGATGGAGAAGATGCCCGGATCGAATAAGCCCACGATATCGCCTGCGTAGGCTTCATCGACAATAGCGCGGTCGTCAGCCATGAGCGAAGTGCCGGTAGCAAGTTTCAGCTTCTTCTTTCCCTGCATATGGTAGGCTTCCATGCCTCGCTCGAACTTGCCCGAGCAGATGCGCACGAAGGCAATGCGGTCGCGATGGTTCTTGTCCATGTTCGCCTGGATTTTGAACACGAAGCCCGAGAAGGATTCCGTCATAGGATCAACTGGCGTGTCGGTAAGGCAGTCGTTGTAAGCGCGCGGTGTGGGCGCAAGTTCCAGGAATCCTTTCAGGAAGGGCTCTACGCCGAAGTTGGTTAGGGCCGAACCGAAGAATACTGGCGAAAGTTTGCCGTTGCGTACGGCTTCCAAATCGAGTTCGTCGCCTGCACCGTCGAGAAGCTCGATATCGTCCATCAGGTTGTTGTGGTTGTCTTCGCCGATAAGATCGTCAAGGGCCGAATCGCCCAGTTCGGCTTCGATTTCTTGAACCTTCTTCGAAGAATTGCCGCGTCCTTCGCCGTCAAAAGCGATGACGTGGCGCGTGCGACGATCGAACACGCCACGGAAGTTGCGACCGCAGCCGATGGGCCAGTTCATGGGGTACGTGCCAATGCCCAGCACCGTTTCGATTTCTTCCATAAGCTCAAATGGATCGCGGGCTTCGCGGTCAAGCTTGTTCACGAATGTGAAGATGGGAATATGGCGCAAGGTGCAAACCTTGAAGAGCTTTTTGGTTTGGGCCTCTACGCCCTTTGCGGCATCGATTACCATAACGGCGGCATCAGCGGCCATGAGGGTGCGATAGGTATCTTCGGAAAAGTCTTGGTGTCCAGGGGTATCCAGGATGTTTACGCAGCAACCATCGTAGTTAAACTGCAGAACCGAAGAGGTTACGGAAATGCCGCGTTCCTTTTCGATATCCATCCAGTCGGAAACGGCGTGCTTGGAGCTGCTTTTCCCCTTAACTGAACCAGCGGTTTGGATGCTGCCGGTGTATAAGAGCAGCTTTTCCGTGAGGGTTGTTTTGCCGGCGTCAGGATGGGAGATGATGGCAAAAGTGCGCCTTGAGGCGATTTCTTCTTGCATGCTTGACATGTGGTTCCTTCTGTTTGCTATGGAAAACCCTTTTTGCAGGGATATGGTTGCGATCTTTTAGATTAATGCAAGATGCCGTCTGCTCACAGGAAGAACCGTTGTTTTATATAGCCTTTACGGATTCTTGTCGCTGCTGCTTTCCAGAAGGCTGCGTTTGTCGTTGCCGAAGCGCGCTGCTTCGCAATTATTGGCATGAGAAACTCATTGGACATCCCGAAATCATTCAGCGATCTAGGGCTGAAAGCGTGCATTTTGCGGTACCTTTTAGAAGGTTTACAACCTCATCGATTGTTGACGGGAAGAAAGCGTAACTATGGGTATGGTTCTCTCTGAAGGCGAAATTGGCACTTTTCAGGAATGCGTTCGCCGTGATTTGCTCACGTATGTCAGCTATCCCTCTTTTAAGGGCGCTACTCGATGCTTTGCATATCCCCAGTTCTTGGTAGAAGACGAGACGCTTACGCTCCTTGAGGACAGCGCCTTCCCCGACAATGGCTGCCTTCCCATGGTTACGAGTCGTACTACTCCTCACGAGTTGCTTGATATGTATGGCAACGTTGTTGTTATGAGGGTGAACGACGAGCATCCTGGCCGTAATCGCAATTACCCAGAGAGTGAAGCATCGCGCTTCAATAGCATTATCGATCCTTTCTTTGCCAAGGGTGCATCGTCGGTTGAGTTCATGCCCCTTTCTCGGCATTCCCTTTCTGGTTCATTGGTGCAGGTGCTTGATATTCAAGAAATCGTTGATTTAACCCATGCGCAGGCGCAGCCGGTACATGTCCGCTCGGTTGCGTCTCTTCCTCAAACCAAGCTCGTCGTGGTTTCCCAGGGCAAGCTGGGCGCACGCAAGTACTATGGACCTTTTGAGGCAACCTGCGTTGAAGATGCTGCTGTTCAGCTGCAGGCAAGTAATTCCTATGATTTACGTATCGGCGTTTTCGATGAGAGTGAATTCGATTTCTCCATTGACCTTGTTGACGATCTGGGCAACATAGTTGCTCAATATATCAGCGCAGAAGAGCTTGATGCCCACGTAGCTGCCTCCGACAACATCTTTGATTGGATTACCGACAAAGATCTCCTCGATGCCCTGGGCAGGATTTCTCGTTCGGGCGAAACGCCCTTAACGAAGGGTCAAATGCGTGCTTTGAAAAGCGAGATTGCCTCTTGCCTCGATGAAGATGCGAAAATCGCCCTAACCCTTGAGCGCCGCGAGCGTATGTTGGGCCTACTTGGCACCTACGAAAGCTGGTCGACGCTTCCTGAATCGGTAAGGGATTCCGCCATCGAGAATGCCGACCCTCAGCAGCTGGCTGAATATGTGCTCTCTAATGAGCATTTCAGGTCGTTCTACGACAAGGTTCTTGAAAGCGATCAGGTGCGTCAACGTGTTGAAAAGGAAAAGGCGCAATATGCCGCGGAAGCCGCGGAGGCTCAGGCTGCTGCAAAACAGGCTCAGGAATCGCTGAGCCATGTGCAAGATGAGCTCAAGCGATTTGACGATGAACTCGACCTGCGTCGTAAGCGTTTCGAAGAAGAAATGTCGTCGCATGTCAAGATCGCCCAGGGGGAGCGAGACAAACTAGTTGAAGAGGTCCATGCCCTTAAAGAGCAAAAAGACAGCCTGGAACGTGGCAAGGAATCGGTGCAGCGTCAAATCGACGAACTGGTGTCTTCCTTTTCAAATGAAGAAGTTTTGATGGGCCGAGTCCTTGAGAACGCAGCATTGAAGCAGGTTGTTTCTACGGTAGGTGGAATGTCGGGATCTGAACATGTGGGTGATGGCGGGGAGTGCCTCTACGCTGCTCCTTCCGTTGCGCCACTGCTTTCTGAGGAAGATGGGTCTGATGCTGGGGCTTTGCTTTCGAAGCTCGATGACCTTATCGGCGCGTCGTACGGCCGTGATATTGCCAAAAACGATCTTGCCAATGTGTTCATCTGCCTTACCCAGGGCTACATTACAACTCTTGCTGGTTTGCCCGGTACCGGCAAAACGTCTCTCGTGAATATCCTCGCTGAGGTTCTTGGCTTGAAAAATGCCGCTTCGAAGCGCTTTGTTGAGGTTCCGGTTGAAAAAGGCTGGACTTCCTACAAAGACTTTATCGGCTACTACAATCCCTTTAGTGAGTCACTCGAAAAGTCCAACCCCGTTGCATTCGATGCGCTCTCACTTTTGAATTCCGAATGCGAGCAGGGGGTTGCGGATAGCGATGCGGCACCATATTTGTTCCTGCTTGACGAGGCGAACCTCAGCTCTATCGAGCACTATTGGTCGCCGTTTTTGCGCGCCTGCGATTCCTTCCGTGGTGGTTCGTTCGAGCTTTCTTTGGGCGGAAACCACTCCTTCAAAGTTCCGAGCTACTTGCGCTTTATCGCGACCGTAAACTTCGACCATACAACCGAGGAGTTGTCGCCTCGTTTCTTGGACCGCAGCTGGGTGGTTACCCTCGATCCGCAAGCTTTGGATTTGGACGACCTTGGCGATCCCTTGGTTCCCTTCAACTACAAGGACGCGAGTGTCTATTCGTATCAGGCTCTTCAGGCGGCTTTCGGCCCAAGGAGCAATGCCTTGTTAAGCGTTGAGCTTGAAGCGAAGCTGAAGGAAGTGGTCGAGCTATGTGCTCGCCATCGCTACCCCGTAAGTCCGCGCAGCCAGAAAATGATGCTTTCATACGCTTGCACAGCGGCGTGCGTTATGGATTGCTCGTCTGCGCAAACTCAATATGCTCCCGTTGATTACGCCATTGCACAAAAAGTGCTTCCGGTTCTTTCGGGTACCGAAGAGCGCTTAGGGGCTCTGCTCGAAGAACTTTCCTTGGTAAGCAATCTTCCGTTGACCAAGGCTCGTGTCGATCACATGCTTGAGGCTGGCGAAGACAGTGGCTACTACCAGTACTTTGCGTAAAGGCTCTTACAATTGGGTGCTGCGTTTGGTGGATGCGTCGAGCAGCGACCGCGTTGATTTTCCTCTGCTCGAAAACTATGCACCCGCTTCCTTGGACCTTGCCGCAGAAGGCATCGTCCATGAATCGCATAGGTATCGTGCCCTATTGGCTACCGATGCTCCTCTCAGCTCGTCCGAAGAGGAGAGCATCTTATGGTCGGTCAACGGAGAGGAGCCTATGGCTCTATGTGCTCGCGTGGTCGCTGATCATGTTGAAGAAGTCCACAACTCCCAACTGCATCTTTACCAGCTGCTTTCCGAAAAGGGGGATGAGTGGTTTCCTTTTTCTATGACCTACGGCTTCGCATCGGTCTCCCTTCAGGTGGGTCTGGCCGGGGAAGGTCTGCGTGTTCTCTCAACGAAGGACATCGCTTGTGCTTGCGACAAGGATGACCAAGAGGCTTCCGTGCTGGGTATGGTTGACGCCTTGATCTCGGGAAGTGATGACGAGGCGGTTCGATGGATGTTCGGCGAGGGTCAAGCTCGAGAAAGCAGATATGCCTTGGTGGAGTCGGGCACGGTTTCCGATTCCTCTGAATCGCTTTCCTCGTTTCTTGCTCTTTGCGAAAGGGCGGTTCGCGGATACGAGGCAAACCTCAATTATTTCTGCACCCATGCTCATTGTCGTACCGTGAAGACAAACGTCATGGTTTCGCCTCTTCAAATGCGCCGTTTGGGGCGCGAGGAATTGCTCTGGTTGGCGAGCAACCCTGATGTGCTTCATACGACGGACACGAAAACGCCCTTACGCATTAATGGTAGGTACGTTGTCCCTGCTCATATGCGCACCGAGCGTCCTAAGAAGACGTTCGATACCAAGGAAAATCGAGCGCTTTTGTCCTACGCCGGAGAGGTTGCTGCAGCGCTTGGCCGCATCATTGAGGGAGCGCAGAATGATATTACCCATATCGAGGCCATGATCAGTCGCTTGGAGGGGCTTGATGATGGCGAGGGCCTGATCCCGGCGCTCTTGATGTTGAGGACGTGTTTTGAACGAGAGCAACCTCTTTTGCGCAAGGCCATTGCTCTCCGTAAAAGAATGCGCAGCATAGCCAAGGCGCTTGATCGTTCGCTGCCCGATGTGCGCTGCATTCGCTATCGTCTGCCGAAGCGAACCAAGACATTCCAGGAAATCCCTGCTTACGCCGAAATCCATGCTCTCATGCGTGCATGGGATGCATTTGGAGAATTTCGAATGCAGCGTGATGGCATGGTTTTGCACACCTGGAAGATGGACAAGCTCTACGAATACTATGTGCTCTACGAGTTGTTATCCGTTTTGCGTGGTAGAGGGTTTTCGCCTAACAGATCATTGGATGCTAACCCTATCGAACGGGCGCACTATAGCCTGGACTCGCGCTACTTTCAGAATGAAACTCAGGTTGCAACGGTGTTTCGCCTGGTGCGTGGCGATGAGCGTATAACGCTGTATTACCAGCCGGTTATTTATGGCGACGAGCGCGAGGAGCATGGAATTTCGCTGCATCGAACCACGTTGACCTCTGCAGGTTTCGATTCTTATTGGACGCCTGATTACCTCATAGTCCACGAATCATGCGAAGGCACAAGGACGCTCGTGCTCGACGCCAAGTTCCGCAAGGTGTCAGCGGTGAAGTTCGATGGCTCGGAAAACGATGCCAAGAGTTGCATGTTGGAGTGCTTGCGCAAATACAAACTGGAAACATGCGGCAGCAAGGGTGCTTCGGTGGATGCCCTGTGGTTGCTGTGCGGTAGGACGCAATCGTACTATTTAGAGAGTTTGCAGCAGTCATCGTGGGCTCTGAAGCAGCGTTTCACGCCTGACGGCATTGCTGCGGTAGCTCCTGGGGCAAATGCGTTGTCTGAGTTCCTCGATGTTGTGAGAATAGGTATCGAATAGGAATGGTTGCGTAAACCTATTCTGAATAGTGCGCCATCTGGTCTTTTACGTATCCGACGAGTTCTTCTTTGTAGCGTCATTGCGTACGAAAGGAAGTGCGTCCGCTGACGCACTTCCTTTACGGCAAAAGCCCCGTCTTGCGTGGTGCCTGAGTTCATCCCTGGCTGTTAATAGAGGTGGCTTGCGGTTTGCAAGGCGGGGCTCGTCTGTCTATTCGGGAAGGTTGTCCTTCCAGGCTTTTAAGTCGCTGGCGGGAATTGTCATAATGCGTACCATTTCGGAAGCCTTATGGAATACTTCATCTTTCAACCCGTCGTCGTAGAGAACGGTGTGCACGATAATGGCCTTTGCGAGTTCGAGCGTGTTTGCCGACTCGTTTACTTCCCAGAAGTCCTTGATAAAATCAACGCTCTCAAGCAGCCCTTCCCAACATTCATCGCTCATGTTGCTCCAAGAGTGGAAATCGTCCCTTTCGCAGCGGTGGGCCTCGTCAACCATGACGATGGCGGGGTTTTTGATCCTTCGCATGCCTTCAAGCGTTTTATCGTTGCCTTGCGAAAGGGGTTTGCCATTTGCGTAGGAATCGAACTCTTCTTTGGTGGGCAGCAGTTGCCGCAAGGGTTCAACGAATTCGATCATGGAGCTTGCGTTGTCCAGATAGATATCTGATCCTTTGAACTCCTTTAAGCGCTCGGCGCGAAACCTTGTTTGCCGGTCTTCGAGGGCTTGGGATTCTGCATGCTCAAGAAGCTGATCAAGAGTGCACTTGTTCTGGTTCGGGTTCATAGGTGCCTCCTTAAGCGGCGAAGAAATCGGTGTTTATGGTGGGGTCGGCATCGGCGATGCCTTCGTTGGCCAGAGCAACTTCCTCTTCGAAGCGGAGCTTGAATTGGCCATCTTGGCTTATTTGATGTTTGCATTCGCAAATAGCCTGAAGAAAGGGGTACTCGGGGTGTTCCTCGAGACGGTAGGCGTTGTCGCGCACGCCGCGTTTGCCTCGTTCGAAATACCACCAGGAATCAGCGGGCGTTTCGAGCAGGGCGAACGCTGGTTTGTTGGCCCTGAGGCTGAAGTAGCGGGCGGTTGCTTCGTCTTGGACCGCTAGAAGCAGGTGGCGGTCGCAATTGCCGATAATGGAGTTTGCGGTAGCCATGTCGTATCGCGCCTCGAGCTGGCTTACGGTTTGACAGATGATGGTCGCGCTGATTTCACGGCTTCGAATAACCGCAAGCACGTCATCAATATGGGGGAGATTCAAATTCGCGAAATCGTCCAAGATAAAGCGAACGGGAACGGGGAGCTTATGGTCGGCGTAATCGTGATCGGCGCTGGCGCATAAATGAGTGAAGGCCTGCTGGACAAATAGGCTTGTTAGCCCCTCGAGGCTGTGATCAAGGTCATCGACGGTAACGAACAGGGCTCGTTTTTCGCGCCCGAATGAGCTGAAATCAATGCGATTTGGATTGCTGTACGAATCCAATGCACCCTGGAAGCCGAAAGGCAGAAGATGCGCAGCGATGATGCCCATAATGCTTGAGTGCATTTTCTCTGCGCCGCACGTGGCCTTTGATCGGTTGTAGAGGGAGACAGCGTAGCTGCCGGGATTGTGCTTCTCCAGGTCACCGAATAGGTTCTGGATTACGCGGCCTCCCTTTTCGAAGAGCTTTATAACGGAAGCCATGCTCCACTCGTCTTCGGGAAGTGCTTCGAATACGTAGGCAATATAGCTTGAAAGATAGTTGGCTGCGGCAAGCCCCCAAAACGGATCGGATTTTTGCGCTTCCTGGGGGCAGATCGCGCTTGCAATAGCGATGATGTCTTGCTGGTTGGGCCTGCCATCTTGGAAGCGGACTTGGTGTAACGGGTCGTAGCCGCAAGTTCCGCCCATGGTGGTGAAGTTTAGCTGATCTACTTGGTAACCTTGCAGCGCAAGAAAAGCGCCCATTTCATCGTAAAGGCTCCCCTTGGTGTCCAGCACGATATACGAACCGTTGCATTGCATGAGGTTTGGCTTGAGGTGGTTTCGGGTTTTGCCGCTTCCGGAACATCCCAGCACCAAGATGTTGTTGTTCATTCCCGTTTTCCAGCTGTCGGCATCTGCGCTGTGGTGCTCGGTGAGCACAATGGTGCCTTGGTATGCTTCACGGGCGTTGTTTTCGGCGAAATTGTTCATGTTCGTGTGTTCTCCTTAGTTGATGTGCGCAGTCTGGGACTTGCTCGCAGACTTCATGTGCTATTTGGTATCTACAGGCTCGTGATGATGCGGTCGGCCAAGCCCGCCTCTATGGCTTCCTCGGCTTCGAAATAGGTGTCTTGGGCGGTGAGCTCGAACACTTTGTCGAGGCTCATCCCGGTGTGCTGCGACAAAACCTGGGCGGTGATGTCGCGAATGCGCATGAGGTCGTCCGCTCGTGCTTTGACCGAAAGTGCGCTTCCGCCAATGCCTCCGCCGATGAGGGGGTCGTGAATCATGACGCGGCTGTGGGGCAGCATTTCGCGTTGGTCTCCCGCGATGAATAGCAATGCTGCCATGCTTGCTGCCATTCCGAGGCATACCGTGTGAATCGGGCAGCTGACGGCCTGCATTACGTCATACAGCGCAAGGCCGGATTGAACTTCTCCGCCGGGGCTGTTAATGTAGAGGGTGATAGGCAATTGCTGGTCTTCTTTCTGAAGATGCAGAAGGCAGCGAATAGCGGTTGAAACCGAGCCAGCGTCAATTGCGCCAGTGATTTCTATTTCGCGAGAAGCGAGCATTTCGTCTCGTATGTCGTATAGACGCAGGCCATCCGAGGTTTCCTGCATTACGAGTGGGGAATAGGTTGATGTTTGGTCCATGATTTAGTCCTTTCTTTTGGGCATGGCTGAGCCATGCATAGGTGGGTGGTATGCGGTTTTCAAGCTGCTGCAAACTCGCCGGAAAGGAATAGTGGCGTGAAGCTTTGGTTTTGGACGTGCCAAACTAAAGCCACGGCATCGGTGGATGCATCAAGGTACGCCGAGACAAGCTCGGGATAGGACCGAGCTAGGCCTGAACAGCCAAAGCGAAAAAAAGATGCACGTATCCCTTGGCGGGCTGCATATCTTTTTTCTTATTCAGTTGTAGTGAAGTATGTAAGTCGCTGAAAAATGCTCCGATAATCACGGAGGGGCCGACTTGCCGCTCTTTGAATGCGACTAAAAAATGGGCGTTAGCCCTCGGGTGCAAAGCAAGTGTAACACATGCTGGATGCGTAATGTGGGAAATGCGTGGTACACCGTAAAAAAAGAAATATGGTATAGCGCCCCAGCAGCCCTTCCGCTTCTGTATCCGGATTGCGTTTTAGGGCGAAGGAAAATCTTGTTGCATTGAGACTATTTGGCTAGGCTTTGCCTGGCGAAGTCAATGCGATTAGGGTTGCTGTACGAATCTAATGCGCCCTTGAAGCCGAAATGCAAAAGGCGTGCAGCGATGATACTGGCAGTACGGTCTACTCTCGATACTTTTTCATGGTAAGAGCCGGCATGCCGAAGTGCTTTGCTGTGCTAGAGCTCTTGTTTTCGCACGCTAAGGGGCATTCGATAAAATGGAAGCGCTTGAATGAACCAAAGGAGGAACGCCGTGGCCTTTTTGCCGGTTACGCGTAAAGAAATGGAAGAGCGCGGATGGGACCAGTGCGATTTTGTGTACGTCTGCGGCGACGCTTACGTGGACCATTCTTCCTTCGGCATGGCTATCATCACGCGCTTGCTTGAGGCGAATGGCTACAAGGTGGGCATTATTGCGCAGCCTGATTGGCATGACCCCGCCAGCATTGATGTGTTCGGCGAACCTCGCTTGGCGTTTTTGGTCAGCGCGGGAAACATGGATTCTATGGTGTGCCACTACACCGTTGCAAAGAAGCATCGAAATCGCGATTTCTATTCCCCTGGTGGGGAAATGGGCTTGCGTCCCGACCATGCATCGGTGGTCTACGGCAATCTAATTCGGCGTACCTATAAAGATACCCCGGTTATTATGGGCGGCGTGGAAGCCTCGCTGCGCCGGCTGGCTCATTACGACTACTGGTCCGACAAGCTGAAACGATCGGTGTTGCTCGACGGCGGAGCCGACATGATCAGCTATGGGATGGGCGAAAAATCGATTGTTGCTATCGCTGATGCCCTGAATGCGGGGATCCCTATTAGTCAAATCACCTGGATTGAGGGCACGGCATTTCGCTCCCATGATCTTGAGGGGGTGATGGACGGGTACGTTTCGCTGCCTTCCTTCGAAAGCATGCGCGCAGACAAGCTGAAATATGCCGAAAGCTTCCGTTTGCAATACCGTAACCTTGATCCGTTCAGCGGCAAATGTTTGGTTGAGCCCTACGAGCAGGACAACCTGTACGTTGTTCAGAATCCACCGAGCACTCCGCTTTCAACTTCGGAATTCGATGCGGTGTATCGTTTGCCGTATGAGCGAACTTATCACCCCATGTATGAGTCGGCTGGTGGCATTCCTGCAATCAGTGAAGTGAAATTCAGCTTAACCAGCAATCGAGGCTGTATTGGCGAGTGCTCTTTTTGTTCCTTGGCGTTCCATCAGGGCCGCATTATTCAAAGCCGAAGTAAAGAAAGTCTGGTCGAGGAAGCGAAAGCCATCATTCAAGACCCCGATTTCAAGGGATATATCAACGATGTGGGCGGTCCGACGGCGAACTTTCGAAAACCCGCTTGCCCCAAGCAACTCGACAAAGGTGCGTGTCGCGGGAAGCGTTGTTTGGCGCCGAAGCCTTGCAGAAGTTTGCAAGTGGACAATCGCGATTACCTAAATGTGCTGCGCGAGCTGCGCAGCTTGCCTGGGGTCAAAAAGGTATTTGTTCGTAGCGGTCTGCGGTTTGACTACGTGCTTCTTGATAAGCATGCCGACGAATTCATCGACGAGCTATCCCAGTATCATGTTTCGGGGCAACTCCGCTTGGCGCCAGAGCATGTGAGTGACGAAGTGCTTCAGGTGATGGGGAAGCCCAGCAACGATACCTACCAGGAATTTGTGCGGCGCTTTGAAGCAGCCAACAAGAAGCTTGGGCTCAAGCAGTTTGTTGTGCCGTATCTTATGAGTTCCCATCCTGGTTCTACCCTGAAAGAGGCCGTGGAGTTGGCTGAGTTCTGCCGCGATATGGGCTTTAACCCTGAACAAGTGCAGGATTTCTATCCCACGCCTAGCACCATTTCCACGTGTATCTATTTCACGGGGGTTGACCCGCGCACTATGCAAGAAGTGTATTGCCCACGCACGCCCCATGAAAAGGCCATGCAGCGTGCGCTCATCCAATATCGAAATCCAAAGAATCGCAAGCTGGTTATCGAGGCTCTGAAGGCGGCTGGCAGGGAAGACCTTATTGGGTACGACGAGAAATGTCTGGTACGTCCCGATAAAGGCGGGGTACGTAAAGCGAATAATCAAGCCAAGAGCGCCAAGGATCAACGCGGCAAGCGGCGAGGAGGCGACTCTGCTGCGGGGCCTCGCTCGAAGGGAACGGCTGCCGATTTTGACTCTAGGGGCAAGCGTCAGCATGGTAAAAGCGCTGGTTCCTTACAGCGTGGTAAGTACGGCGAAAGGGGTGGAGCGCCTGGTTCTGGCGGAAAGGAAAGCGGGGGTAAGCCTCAACCTGCTTCATCTGGGCGCACTCGTTCGCGTAAGGATGCTCGTTTCGATAAGGAGGGGAAGGTAAGCCCCTCAAGAAGCTCGTTTAAACCGCAGGGCCGTGGACCGAACAAGGCCGCTGGAAGCAAAGGCGGCATCCGAAGGCAGGGATCGAAACGCTAGTCTTTGGGTGTTGATCAGCGTTCGCCCCTTGTTTGATCTGCGGGATTTCCTGTTTTCGTTTGAGCCACTTAAGCGTGGGCAAAGAACCAACGCCGTTCAATACTATGAGAGGCCGCCTTTCTTAGCCGAAAGGCGGCCTCTTTGGGTTGCATCGAGTCTTATGCGTGAATGCCCTTAGCGGGGGCTAGAGGTAGGTTACGGTGTCGTTGAGGGGTTTGCGGCTGGCATGGTTCGGCAGCGGCTTTCCATCTTCTGCGGCGTAGCCCAAGTCGAGCATCATCAGCACTTCTTCGTTTTCGGGAAGCTCGAGTTTTCCTGCTACTTCCTCTGGGTTGAAGAAGTTCACCCAGCAGCTGTCTACGCCAGCGTTCTTTGCAGCGAGCAACATGTGCGTAGCCACGATGGTGGCGTCTTCGATGCCGGAATCGCGTGTTCCGCCAGGATAGGTGAAAACGTTTTCCTTGTTGAAGGCTACGACAAGTACCGTGGTGGCGCCGTAGCGACAAGGGGTAAGCTCATCGATAAGGGCGAGCTTTTCGGGCGATTGCACCACGTAAACATGCTGTTCTTGCAGGTTTTTTGCGGTGGGTGCCACGCGCCCTGCTTCCAGGATAGCTCTCAGAGCCTTTTCGGTAACGGGCTCGCCGTTGAACTTCTTGCAAGAGTAACGATCTTCAACTACTTCTTTGAATTCCATGACGGGCCTTTCACTAAGAGCTTTACAGGTATGAACATAGCGTTTTTGATGTCGCAAGAAACTGCTTCATCTGCCACTTTATATGAAAATCATAAATATTATAGGTTTATCTGGTGCTATAGCATTAATTTCATGAATGGGTTTAGGGTTTCAATCCATCAAACAAATTGATGAAGCGTCCAACAGATACCCTTTGCCATGCGCAGATCGGGTTCTTTGAAATGGTTCCCAGGATTAGATTCAAAAAAGGTTTCTACGCCCTTTTCCTGGAATGACGAAACCACGCTTTTCGTTCCCTGCGCAACGGTGCGCAGAAGGCGGCTGGGTGTTTTTGCTTCTTTCGAGCCAAGGGAAAAATAGGCGCACAAAGGTTTCTTTGCAAAGGCATTCGTTGATACGTATTCACTGAAGTCGGGGTACCACAGCGAGCCCGATGCGCTTGCAAGGGCGTCGAAGAGGGTGGTGTTGAATGGCGTCCAGGTGGCGAATAGCCCTGCTAGGGAATAGCCGGCAATGCAGCGATGCTGTGGCGTTATTCCGAGATGCTGCTCGGTTTGAGCGACTGTCGTCTCAAACCGAGCAAGGTACTGCTGGGCGTTTCCCTCGAAAGGCTTATCTTCTGCGAAAAGGCCTTCGCATCTCCAAGGTGTTAGAGAATCGTTCCAGTTGGGGGTCAGAATAGATATTAGGGTAAAGGGTGGGCAATGCAGCGATTGGCACTGCTCCCAAACTCCACTGCCGTTTCCTTTGGGGCTATGTAGATACACCACAGGATCGTAAGACACCAGTGTGTTGCCACTAGAGTGGATCGATATCGTTTGCCCAGCTATTTCTACTGTTTGTTCCATGGCTTCATGATATCGGATTTTTACTGCCGCCTGTTCGCTGGTGGCCCTTCCAATAAAAAACGGCGTTGGAAGATTCCAACGCCGTTTTGCAATGCTTGAGCTATGCCTAAACGAGCTTGCCCTTGCTGTGGTCTGCCATGTGTTGGATAAGCTGAGCGACCCAGCCATGGAAGTCTTTCTTTCGAGAAACGAGCTTGCCGTCTACCAGCTCTTGGTAAGAGACCTTCACCTTTTCATAACGAGTATTAACGGTGGGCTCTTCGTGGGTGAAGCAGCTTTCGGTTTCCTTCTTGGGCACCAATCCGATAAGAATGGTGGGGTTGTACATAACGTGGGGATTGTCGTTTTCGTCAAGGTAAGCGAACAAGCTCTTGGTTACCCCGATTTGATTCGCATGCACGCATGCTGCGCCTTCAAGTGAAGCCAAGGTGTCAAGCAGATCCTGCGCCACGGCAGCGTCTTCGGCGGTTGCTTTTTCGCAGGGCGTGCTGAGCAGCGCCTCGTCGGTGGTGAATTCTTTTATGCTCATGGTTGGTCCTTTAATCGATGGTTTAAGCCATTGAATTTTGCCGTTCTATTCTATCGCATTGAAACGAAGCGATGCTCGCTGGCTCCTTGCTGGTGCATTCGTTTGAACCCGGGAAGCGATGTGGATATCTTTCAGGAAAGATTCGTTTAGCGTGGCGTTTTTCTGGGGAAGAGCTGCAGTTGGGAAACGCAGATGCCAAGCAGGATAACGGCAACGCCCAGCCATTCGACGGTGCCGATTGGCGACCCGAGCACGATCATGGCCACAAACAATCCAGCTGGCAGCTCCGATGCAGCCAGCACCGAAGATAGTCCAGCGGGCAAATGAGGCGTTCCCATGCTTAATAGCAGAATTGGCAGGAAGAACCCACATGCTCCGGCAATTAAGCCCAGAGGGGCAATGCCCTGTAAGAGCACGCCTGAAACGATGAAATTAGGGCAGATGAGGTGCGACATAATCACCGCGCCGCCGCAGACAATCAAACCTCGCTGAGCTTGCGAGCATCTTGGCTGTATCTGGCCCGACAGCGCTAAGAATGAAGCGCAGCTTACGGCGGCAAGGAGTCCGGCTGTGATGCCCCAAGGGTTGCAACTCGAAAGGTCGGTGGCGTAGAGCCCGCTCGCAAACACCGTTCCGAACACGATGATTACCGCCGATATCACCTGGCTAAGTGCAGGCGTCCTGCGCGTCATGATTACTTGAATCACCGTGCCTATCCAGGTGAATTGGAATAGGAGCGTGAGTGCTAAGGCAACGGGCAACACGCTCATAGCGTAGGTGTAGAAGATCGAGGTAATGCAGGTTACGGCGCCGATGCCTAAGAGCTTCATGGTGTTGGCGCAGCCAAGTTTTGCCCATCTTTCCCCTCGGACGCGATTGAAGAGAAGGAATACGGCAAACAGCGCGAAGCCCGCCCACATTTGTGCGGCGGCAATTTGTGCGGAGCTGAACCCCCATGCGTAGGAAAGCTTGTAGCAGGTGGCATTGAAACCGTAGCAGGCGCCACCGAAGAACACTAAGATAGCAGCCTTGGTTCGAGTGCCTGCATCGGCTGCGGCGGTGGCAAATGGCTTATGCTTGGGAACATTTTGAGACAACGTGAACTCCTTCGGGCAATCGTTTCGCTGCATTCAAAAGTGAATGCAGCTTTGCGGTTGCGTGGCGAAAAGGAGACGAAGGGCGTCTGGAAAAGTCCACGCTTTGGGTTTATCAGGCTGACTATTCTAGCAAAGATAATGAATGCGGGTCATTCAGGCCATATTGGCAAACTCTTGATGGCAGGTGCCCCATCAATCATCGAATCGATGTAGATGCGCGCATCTGCTCGATCTAGATAACCGCTTAGCTAGCGCTTAACCATTTCGTTTCGTTTTCCGTAGTATTAATACGTTCAAAACAAATCTCCAATGCTTGGAGCGTACAATCTCTAACGTGAGAGTTTGCCCTGTTTTATAAACTGGGCTTGATTAGAAAGGAAGCCGCATGATTCGAGTCGGTATCTTGGGCTACGGAAATCTTGGCAAGGGTGTTGAGCTTGCCGTTCGTCAAAACGATGATATGGAACTGGCGGCTGTATATACGCGCCGTAATCCCGAAACCGTAACTATCGCTACTCCTGGCGTTCCCGTCCGCTCGGTTTCAGACCTTGAAACGGGCAACGAGGATATTGATGTTTTGATCCTGTGCGGCGGCAGCGCAACCGATCTGCCTGAACAGACGCCGAAGTACGCTGCTCTGTACAATGTGGTAGATTCCTTCGATACCCATGCGAAAATCCCTACGCATTTTGCCAAGGTTGATGAGGCGGCTAAGGGTGCTGGCAAAACTGCCCTGATCTCTTGCGGCTGGGATCCGGGCCTGTTCTCTTTGAACCGTTTGTACGCAAACTGCATCCTGCCGGAAGCTGCCGACTACACCTTCTGGGGTCGCGGCGTTTCTCAGGGGCATTCCGATGCGCTTCGCCGCATTCCCGGTGTTGCTGATGCTCGTCAATACACCATTCCCGTTCCTGAGGCACTGGAAGCGGTTCGTTCGGGCTCCAACCCCGAGCTCACCACGCGCGAAAAGCATACGCGTGAGTGCTGGGTTGTTTTGGAAGAGGGCGCCGACCCTGCCGAGGTAACCAAGCAGATCGTGGAAATGCCAAACTACTTCGACGAATATGACGTTACCGTGAACTTCATCAGTCAGGAAGAGCTCGATCGCGATCATGCTGGCCTTCCTCACGGGGGCATGGTTATCCGCACCGGTAAAACCGCTGGTGACAAGAACTGCAAGATCGAGTATTCGCTTGATCTTGAGTCCAACCCCGAGTTCACTGCTTGCGTGCTGGCTTGCTATGCTCGTGCCATTGCCCGTCTTTCTGCTGAGGGTAGCCATGGCTGCAAAACGGTATTCGATATTGCGCCGGCTTATCTTTCTGCGAAGTCTGGCGAAGAGCTGCGCGCTCACATGCTGTAAAGCAATAGTCAATCAGCGAATTGCTAAAAAGTTAGGGGGAATGCGAAACTTCGCATTCCCCCTTTTTGTTTGGGGTGTGTTCATGCCTTAGGCGATGACGGGTTCGATCCCTTGAACGTAAAGATGTACGTCATCAACGGTAAAGGCAATATCGAACCCTGCATAGGCAAGATGATACGTACGCTCCGGTTCATGCTTGCTACCTGCGCGGCGTGGGTCCTGACCCAGCACTTCAAGGAGGCCTTTGCGCTTTTCTTCGGGAATGGCTTGCAGCAGTTTAGCGGGGCAGTGAACGGTGAGCTCTTGCCAAGGTGTTTCGTCTATGAAGCCACCTTGTGCGTCGGGGTGGCAATCGGCAAAGGGAATGTAGGGCTTTATATCGAAAATAGGCGTACCATCGCGCAGATCGGCGCCCGAAATATGAATAATCGGGCCGTTTTCAGTGAGCTCTATGCGCTCTAGCTTTACGCAGGTAAGCCCGATGGGATTAGGGCGGAAGGGACTGCGGGTGGCAAACACCCCCATGCGTTTGGTGCCCCCTAGTCGTGGTGGCCTAACTGTCGGATACCATTTTTCTGAGGTACCTCGTTTGTTTTCGGTTTGTACATCGTTGGCTATATCGGCGGCGGTGCCTCCAGGGGTTCCATTCTCGAACTCCCAGATGAGCCATAGGTACGTAAAGCCTCCCATTCCCTCAACAGCTGAGTTTAGGGCGAACTCCGGTTCGAAGACGATAGCTCCCTGCAGGTGCGGTGCAAGGAAGCTGTTTCGGGGAATGCCGAATTTCTGCGGCATGTCGGTGTGGATGTGAGCGATTGGTTTCATGGTTGCAATTCTACCGCAAAGGAGAGAGTGCTTTTGTTTGCCGATCCTCTGGCTATTCGGCTTGTTGCAGCTGGTTTATGGTGATATCGGTTTCGCTATGCGGTGCGATGCTCTGGAGCCCAAGTGCATTTTTGAGCTTTCTGATCTCTGGTATGACCGTTTCGTTTCTGGGAAAATTTGGAGTATAGGTTTGGGAGATACTAGGGGGTCGTTATGGAACAAACAGACAATATCGAAGCACTGATGGAACGCATCAAAGAACAAGAAACCATGTACGAATTCGATCGAATCGATGAAGAGCTTGCGCTTCAGATGGGCTTCTATGTGGTTCGCCGCGCACGTGAAATGGGCAAGCCTGTCGCAACACGTATCACGCTGAATCGTCGCACATTGTTCTCGCTTTCAATGGCAGGAACAAAACCCGAGAGCGATAACTGGCTTCGCCGTAAAGAAAATCTTGCTTACGCTACCAATCAAAGCTCATATTTTTGGGAGTGCTGGTGTGAACAGGGACTCCATCCCTTCGAATGGCGCGGTATGTCATATGAAGATTATGCGCCAGCGGGCGGTTGCTTCCCCTTGTGCATAAAGGGTGCGGGCATGGTGGGCACCTTGGCCATTTCCGGAATGGCAAGCCATGAGGATCATGCATTGGCGTTCGAGACGGTTGAAAAGGCCGTGCGAGGCGAATTGGGCATTGATGTCTCTGGTCTGATGTAGGGGGCAGCCAACCGAGTCTGCGAGGCCCGGCGAAGATGATTCTTCGCCGGGCTTGTTCTTTCGTACAGCACTGCCAGTTAGTCTTGGCGGGCTATTTGGGTTTCTTCCGGAAGGGAAAAATGCGGCTGCCAGAATGATCTATCTGACAGCCGCATAGGAACGATTGCATGCTTGGGCAGCATTGCTTGTATTGGAGCATTTTGCCTACAGGAGAACCAAAATAAGGTGAGCGTAAACCTCTTTGGTGTTGTGTCGTTTTACCAGGAAATAAGCTCGTATCCGTTTTCGGTTACAACGAGCTGCACTTCCCATTGGGCGGAATCCGAGCCATCTTTAGTACGGACGGTCCAGCCGTTGGGATCTTCCATATTCAGTTCGGGACCGCCTGCGTTGATCATAGGCTCAATGGTGAAGCACATGCCCGGTGCTAGAACCGCGCCTTCTCCAGGTTCGCCCACGAAGAAGACGAAGGGGTCTTCGTGGAAGTCGTTTCCGATGCCGTGCCCTCCGAATTCACGCACCACGCTAAAGCCGTTTTCTTCGGCATATGTTTGCACGACATGGGCGATGTCGCCTACGGTTGCCCAGGGTTTTACTGCGGCTAGGCCGCGCTGAACAGCTTCATAGGTTACGTCGACAAGTTTTTTGCGCTCGGGGCTCACTTCGCCGATGCAGAACATGCGCGAAGAGTCGGAGTAATATCCGTCCAAAATGGTAGAGCAGTCCACGTTGACGATATCGCCTTCTTTGAGCACATCGTCGTCGCTGGGGATGCCATGACATACCACGCTGTTGATCGAGGTGCAGACGCTGTTGGGGTAGCCCTCGAAGTTAAGGTCGGCGGGGATGCCTCCATGCTCAACCGTGTAGTCATAGATCCACTTGTCTATTTCAGCGGTGGTAACGCCTGGCTTGATATGCTCGGCAACATAATCGAGCACCCCGATATTGATAGCGGCAGAGCGCTTAATGCCCTCGATTTCTTCGGGGCTTTTAAGAAGCGAACGGGGCACCACTTCGTATCCGTCGAGATAAAAACTTTCAAGGCGGCTATCAATGGGGCCGTGGCACTTCTTATATTTCTTTCCGCTTCCGCACCAGCACTCATCGTTGCGTCCGGGCTTTGGACCGTTGTCGTACATAGCAAGCTCCTTATTCGTTGTTTCGTCGCCTAAGGCGCGAAACCGTTGCATTCTCGGTTGTTAGCTTAAGTTAATTGCGAAAGCGATCAAACGGAATATGACTTTATTTGCATTGTTTCCATTGCTGTGGGCTTCTTCTGCAGACGAGCTTTATTGCGTTGCGAGTGTTCGGGAAGGGAAGCCTCTTCGTTGGGCGGAAAGGGGATCCCTAGCTTCGTGTTTGCTTGCAGGGACGGGTTCTGCTTGGGAAAGCGTATACGGCTTCGAACTCTTCGAAGTGCTTGGGCTTTACGACTGTGGTGAAACGAAAAGACGGCCGCTGGGAAACCTGCAGCCGTCTTCGGGGTGGTGCGGTGTGCGTTATCGATGCAGACGCGCCTTGTTTGCCTTGAGGCAGAAGAAGACGCCTAGAACCAGAACAAAGGATGCGGTAATAGTGAGCGCCATCGAATCGGAGAACGGAAACATCGGTGCTCCGAGCATCACGCCAACGCCGTAGGGAACAAGCCAGAACAGCCACACGCCGATGCTCAGTCGATGGAAGTTGGCCCTGGAGCGCTCATTGCCGCGAAGGACGACGACGGTTGCCCAGACCGCGTGGAAGAGCATAAGCGAAAGTGCGAGTACGCCTGTGATTGCATGGAGAGGAGAACCTGCGCCGCCGGTTTCGCCTGCAACTATGGACATGATGGTGGTTCCCGCGGTGTCAAACACGAAGCCGGTCCAGAAGAAAGCTAGGTGCTTTGGCCTTAAAGTGCCAGAGCGGCGCTCGGCAAATACGCCGATGGTGTAGAAGACGAGTGCGAGCGAAATGATAATTGCGGCAAAGATCACCATTCCCATGTTGGGGGTACCTTGGATTCCCATGATCTTTTGCTCCTTTCAAGATTGTGCTTTGCAGCTGATAGCTTTGCTTTTGACAAGAACAATCTTGAAGGCGTGCCACCTGAACATCTACGGGCTAATGTTCAGGTGGCACATTTCGCTTTGGCCCTATTGTTCGTAGAGGGTTCGTTCGAGCATGGTAAACAGGAGGGAGCAATCGGATTGTTCGCTCCGCAATTCGGTGATGATGTTGCGCAGCGTGAACTTGGAAACGGCTTCTGCGGTGACGTGATTAGGAAGATCGTGCCTGATAGAAGGGTCGTTTTCGAAGATGATAATCATGCCCTCACAAATATGGTTAAACTGCTTTTCTTCGCGGAATCGCGCGATAGTCTTCTCTGCCATGGGCAGTGCCTCGGAATCTTTAAGCCAGTGTTCCCTGAAATGACGGATGGTTTTTTCCATGCTGTTGAACATGCGCTTGCAGAAATCCAGATAACGTTCACCTTTCGTGGGGTGGCAGAAATCGGTGTAGAATGCGCGTTTGAAATACAGCGCTGTGGTTGCTGTGGTGAGTTCGCCCTTCGAAGCGAAATGATTGTAGATGGTTCCAACGCTCACGTTGCAGTCTGATGCGAGTCCCCTTACCGAAAGGGCTGCAAGACCGTATTTGTCCGCGATGTCGTATGCGTGATTAAGGAGGGTATCACGGGGTGTTGGTTCAGCCATTGCATTCCTTTCGGCAAGAGGCGTAGATAATCGTTGAATGCGCGAAGTGGGTTACGTATCGCCTATCCTATCCAACTGCGGCGACGCGGAGCTTTGCTCCATCTGATTGCCTTACCTGGTACCCTTAGGGGCTTTCTCGCGATAGGGGATGAGCAGCAAGGCTCCGATTATGGCGCAGATGGCAACAAAGACAGCCATGTCTTTGAAGCCATTGTTCAGGGTTTGCTGATAGGTAGCTTGAATGGTGTCGGCTTCTGCGTCGATCGCGGAAAGGTAGTTCGCCTCAGCTTCGTCAAACATGCCCGGAATTGCGTCTCGCACTTCCCTCATCTGGGAAATCGTTTCATTCAGATCCTCATAAGCCGCTTGGAGGTCTTTATGGGCGCTTACGAGCTCCGACCTGCCATTGGCCATCTCGTTTCGGGCTGCTTGCATCTCGCTCTTGCCCCGCTGCATGCCCTTTTTGCCGGTGCTTACGCCATTTCGCGCCTGATCTAGGCCTTCAATGCCGCGGTCAAGCTCATCTTTCTGAGCCTTCATCGTAGACACTTTACTTTCCATTTCCCCGATCTTGGAATTGAGCTCAGTCCATTCCGGGGTGCCTTCGGTGAGGTTTGCCAGTTGAGCCTTCATGCTGGGAAGTGCTCCGCTTAATTGGTCTATGCCTTTTTGGATCTCGCTCGACCCTGACTTCATTTTCGAGATTTGAGCATCGAAGTCGCTGATCTTCGCATCGGCTTGATTGATCTTTACGTCCATATCGGAAATGCTCGATTTGAGTTGCTTCAAGCCCGAGTCCATTTCAGCAATGCCTGAAGACATTTCGTTCAGGCCGTCCTTCATTTCTTGGGCTCCGTCTTCCATGGAGGTGATGCCTGCAGAAATGCCGCTGGTTGCCTTTTCGATGAGTTGGGCTTTGTTCTGCTCAAACACCTCTGTGGACATTTCTTTGCACACTCCGACAATGGTGGTTACGTCGGAGTTTTCCATTTTTGAAATCATGTCATCGCTCAGCGTTGCATCGAAGTCTTCGCTGTCCCCGTCCATGTTGATTTCGATAGTGGAATAGTCGGACAGCTTGGGGATGTCCAGACCTTCCAACATTTCGGCGGTGTCTTCGTCGGCGCGCATGTTGTTAAGTTTCTGATCGAGCTCTTGCGCGTGTGGCAAAGGGGTTACGTTGACTTCTTTGGGCATTGTGGCCATAAGGTTGTCTTGCATTCCGACGCTTGCGTGAACGATGAAAGCAACCATAATCGCCGGTGCTACCGCAGTGCCAACTGAGCGCACTAGTGAAAGGGTGGCAAGGGCCGAATTCGATTCACGGATATCGGTGTTTTCCAGCATCATGTAGTTCAATAGGGTTCCCATAGTGAAGCCCAGACCAAGTCCGCTTAGAACCAAGGTGGCGCAAACTGTTACGAGATTGGGGTTGTCACAAGCGATAAACGCCATGAATAGGGAGCCGATGGCCGAGCCGACAAAGCCAAGTGCTAAAACGGGCTTAACGCCGTGCTTGTCTATCATCTTGCCGGACATCATAGCGCCAACGCCGCTGCCCAAGCCCAGCAGAGCAACAAAGTAGCCGCCCGAGCCCGATTTCATGAGCATGGCGTTTTCGCAGAACTGAGGGAAGAAGAGCGTTCCCATCATCAAAACGCCCGAAAGGATTGCGCACGTGAGCGTGATGATCACGTTGATATCGCGGAAGTAGTTCAGGTTGATAATAGGATCAGACGCCCTTGTTTCGCGCAGAATGAAGAAGGGCAGCAGCACCAGGAATGCGACCAGGAAAGGCCATACATCGGTGCTGGCAATGGAGTTGCCGATATCGAAGAAATCGATGTTCTTCAGGCCGTACATAAGGCTCAAGGTCATGGCGGTAAGAATCAGAATACCAAGGCCATCGATGGGCTTGACCTCGTCAGTTGTTGTGTTGGGCAATGCCTTTACGCCTAGCAGAAAAACGACTAAGCAGATGGGGATGTTCACATAGAAGATGAATTGCCACTGATCCTGGCCGAACACGTCAAGGATGAAGCTGCCGATCATGGGGCCGAAAATGCTGCCCATGCCGTACACCATGCCAACCGTGCCCAGCGCCATGCCGCGCTTTTCCTCTGGGAAGGCGGTGCCAAATTCGGCTGTTGCGACGGGCATAATGCCGCCACCGCCCAGAGCCTGAATAACGCGTGCCGCTAGAAGGAGCTCGAAACTGTCGAAGCTCTGAGCAACGCCGCACAGTGCCGAACCAGCGCCGAACAAGAAGATACATAGCAGGTAAATGTACTTTCTGCCATGCCGGTCGGCAAGCTTGCCCATAACGGGGATAGAGGCGGCATATGCAAGGGTGTAGATAGTGATGACCCAAACGCCAATGGCGTCATCGACGCCCATTTGGTTCTGGATAACCGTACGGGCGGGGTTGACGATACTCATATCGAGGGCGCCCATCACCAGGCCCAGCAAGTAGATCAAGGCGACGAGGACGTACCCCTTGCTTTCTCCGCGCGAAGCGTTTTGCGATTCGCTTTCAGGGGGAATTGCAGTGTGTTCCGCATCTTTCGCACTGTGTTTCATAGTCTATCCCTCTTCGTTCGACTGGGCGTTTTTAGCCATATGGGCAAGAAGAGCGCACACTTGGTTTACTTCGTCGGGAGCCAAACCCGCAAAAATCGACTTATTCAGGGAGTCGAGTGTGCGCTCCATTGCTTGTGCGATGCTGTCTGCTTGAGGTGTTGCTTCGACTATTTTCTGTCGTTTGTCTTCGGGATTGGGCTGTCTTGTGACCAGGCCCTTTGATTCAAGCTTTGCGATGGTTTTCGCTATGGCGCCCTTGTCCAAGTCGAGACGCGAGGCGATGGCTTCTTGATTCAATGCGCCGTTTGCGAGCAGGGTCATCAAAACCAGTTGTTCTGGAAAACCGATTCCGGAATCGCTTAGTGCTCGTTCGGATTGGGTGCGCATGTAGCGCACGATGATGGAGATATCAGACATGAACATAGGCGTTCTTCCTATAATCGTTGTCGCGACAACTAATTACTGACATATTCGCAAACGTGGTGCAGGGGATCAAGAGGAAAGATGGTTAGTGGTTTCGGTTTTTTGTCCGAGTGAATAGGGGTTGGGGATGCAGCGTGGCGGGATGGGTTGGGGGAAGGCATTCTATCTATTAGACGAAATAAAAGAAAGGGTCGGCCCCGGTACGATACCGGGGCCGACCCTTTCACAATGATCAGGCTTGTTGTTTCTTGCGGTTGGCTCATTCTCTCTTTGTGGGTTCAACCGGCATGCCGTCTTCAGCTTTGCCACCACGCATTCTTGCTTCGAGGATTGCCAACTGGCGTTCGGTTTCCTCGTCTTCTTGGCGTTGGATCTCCTTATTCAGACGGTAGTCTTCCTTGATCTTCTTGTTGTTGCACAAGAGCAGGTACAGGATGATTGAGGCGGGCAAGGCGACTGCGGCGCCTCGGGCAACAACCAGGCCCGCGCCCATACCGGCAAGACCTTTGTCCATATCGTCTCGCAGCATGTTGCAGGCGATCTGTGCGCAAACGAAGCCCTGGATAACCATGATAACTACGAGAAGCGCTCCTGATGCTGCAAGCGAAGCTTCGTACAGCGGGTAAATGAACAGGCCAAGAACCGTGAAGATCAAGTTCGTTGCAGAACCATCGCAGATGGAATCCATTGCCTCGCGTCCGCCCTGATGGTAACGAGCATAGGCCGCGATGCAGTACGGAGGGCTCAGCGGGCCGGCGAGTGCGGGGTAGGGAGCGCACAGCGAAAGGATAACGTTACGGATGCCGCAGATGACGTCGGTGCGGTTAGCATCGAATTCGATGTGCTCATCTTCGCGAACGGCGGCGAAGCCGAGCTCCTGGACCGTGATGAAGTCGCCGTAAGCAATGATCCATGCAGTAATTGCATAGGGGATTGCCGTGATCCAGGTGGCTGGATCGGGTGCAAAGCCGATACTGAACGGTGATACCGTGGCGAACATCGTTGCGAAGTCGGGGATAACGATGATCTTGCCCGAGAACTGATAGTCAAAGTCGCCGGTAAGGCCGCCAACCACGAAGAGGATAAGGACCGCCCACAGGAAGCTGTAGTTACCAAGAAGGCTCAGGAGCTTATTCGTTGCCATGTGCTCACGGATGCGCTGACTGAACATGAACAGGCATACAACAGTAAGTCCAACAAGACAGCCGATAGTTGCGGTATCAACGGCTCCGCCTTCCTTCAGGCGGGCTGCAACGGAGTTGATGCCCGCGCCAACGGGAGCTGCCGTGCTGCGCAGTGCGCGCCGACCGACCGACACCACGCTGTACGGTACGCACCGCCCGACCGGCACTATGCTGCGCAGTATGCGGTTGCCGCGCATGGGAGCCGCCGCGAAGCTGATCACGATGCTGCGCTGGGTCCGCCCTGGCCAAATTGTCATGCCAAAGCTGTTTCGGGAGTCCAGAAACAAAAATCTCGACATTTTTGCAACTTTTTTTGCGATTGCGGATTGTTGCGAGCTTCCCAATTGCGGATTGAGGCGCAAAA